>WBZT01000469.1_pt1 | contig 32666 bp, 33 predicted proteins | sample 5204241 | NCBI WGS metagenome assembly WBZT01 (sample SAMN12344358, study PRJNA552823) | activated sludge metagenome | biome: Activated sludge suspended growth; feature: Nitrification reactor; material: Wastewater; isolation source: activated sludge from nitrification reactor of wastewater... | reverse complement strand
TGACACCACGACGCGCTCGGTGCCGTTGATGATGAAGGTGCCCTTGTCGGTCATGAGCGGGTAGTCGCCCATGAAGACGGTCTGGGACATGCTCACACCGCTGGTGGTGTTCTCGAAGGTCGCCGTCACGAACAGTGGGGCGGCGTAGGTGAGGTCCTTCTCGCGGCACTCGTCGACCGTCGCCTTGGGCGGCTCGAAGTGGTGGTCCTTGAAGGACAGGGACATGGTGTCCTGGCTGTCCTTGATCTCACCGATCTCTTCGAAGACCTCCTCCATGCCCGACTTGAGGGGGACATCGTCGCGGCCGCCGGCTTTGGCCGCATCGACGCGGGCCTGCCAGTGCTCGTTTCCGATGAGCCAGTCGAACGAGTCGATCTGAAGACTCAGGAGGTCGGGGACCTCGAGGGGTTCGCGGATGCGGGCGAACGAAACACGTCCGGATCCGGGGATGTCAGTGGTGCGGTCCGACGGGGTCGAAGCGGTCAAGAAGGGTCCTTCCCGAGCGCGCGGTGGGCGGTCCTCGCCTCCGACCCACACCGATCCACCGCTGACTGCGGTGCCCGGGTCCGTCGTGCCCTGCGCGGCTCAAGGCACACCGAATACCGGGGGTTCATCTGATAGGAGGCGCAACCACCAAAGGTACAGGCGAAATCAGGGCATCTCAAGAGGGGTGTTGCAAATCACAACACCCCGACGCCGCTGCTCGGGAAACGCAGTCCCTGGCCGCTTGCCAGCATCTTGGTCACAACACCGCGGGGAGTCAAGCCGAATCCCCCATTGCCGCCGTGCTTCCGGCTGATCCGCGGGGGCGGGACCCCGTCCGGGGCACCGGGTGTCCGCCCAGCGGCGGGCGGTGATCGCCTCCCGGCCCCACGAATCGCCCGTTTTCCGCAGTATGTCCCATGGCCGCGCCCTTGCCCCGGCCACCGGTCATCCGACCGGGGGAGGTGCGTGGGGCCTGCGACGTTGGGGACACCGACAGGGCAATGAACCCAACGAGAGATGAGAAATGTCGAATCTGAGAACTGATTACACCTCCGAGTCGCACCCCACCACGGGCGCGACGACCGGAGCCGACCGTCCCACGATCCAGCGGGACCACGATCGGGGCACCGAGAGCAAGTCGGGCTTCAAGACGACGGAGCTCTTCGTCTACATCCTGGCTGTGATCGGCGTCCTGGTGGCGTCCTACATCGCCGGTGGCGACTCCTCGGGCGCGGCCGCGGACGGTGACTACTTCGACGCCGACCAAGCGTGGATCCTGGTCACCGCGCTGAGCATCGGCTACATGATCAGCCGCGGTCTGGCGAAGTCGGGCGTGCGTCACCGCGACGCCTGATCTCATCGGCCGCGCCACGGGCCGTCGATCGAGGATCGGCGGCCCGTGGTCGTCTGTCCGAGCGAGGCGGATCGAGGTCGCCCGACGGGAAACACGAAGCGGCCGCCCACCCCGATGGGGTGAGCGGCCGCTTCGCTGCTGACCGGGTCAGCGTGAGGTCACTTGACCGACACAGTGGCGCCGGCGGCCTCGAGGGCCTCCTTGGCCTTGTCGGCGGCTTCCTTGTTGACCTTCTCCAGGACGGGCTTGGGCGCACCCTCGACCAGGTCCTTGGCTTCCTTCAGACCCAGATCGGTGAGGCCACGGACCTCCTTGATGACCTGGATCTTCTTGTCGCCGGCCGCCGCGAGGACGACGTCGAACTCGTCCTGCTCCTCGGCAGCGGCGGCGTCGCCGCCCCCGGCCGCGGGGGCCCCGGCCGCCGCAACCGCGACGGGCGCGGCGGCGGTGACGTCGAAGGTCTCTTCGAACTGCTTCACGAACTCGCTGAGCTCCAGGAGGGTCATCTCCTTGAACGCGTCCAGCAGGTCCTCGGTGCTGAGCTTCGCCATGGTGGCGCTTCCTTTCGTGTGCTCCGGCAGGGCCGGACTCCTTGACGGGCCGCCCGAACGGACGGCGTGGGGGTCAGGGCGTCAGCCCTCCTGCGATGCCTCCTCGGCGGATGCCGAATCGGCGGGTGCCTCGGCCGGAGCCTCGGCGTCGGCCGACGGGGTGTCGTCGGCCGAAGTCTCTGGAGCGGCGGCCTCTGCCGGCGCCGGGGTGTCGGTGGTCTCGGGAGTTCCGGCGCCACCGGCCAGGATGCTGGGGTCGGCCTCCGCCTTGACGCGCAGCGCCTCGACCGTGCGGGCGGCCTGGGACAGCGGGGCGTTGAACAGGGCGGCCGCCTGGGACAGCGACGCCTTCATGCCGCCGGCCAACTTGGCCAGAAGGACCTCGCGCGATTCGAGATCGGCCAACTTGTTGATCTCGTCCGGGGTCAGCGGCTTGCCGTCCAGGAATCCGCCCTTGACCACGAGGGCCGGGTGATCCTTGCCGAAGGTCTTCAACCCCTTGGCGGCCTCGACGACATCACCGGTCACAAAAGCGATGGCCGACGGGCCGTTGAGCAGGTCATCGAGCCCCTCGACACCGGCGTCGCGGGCAGCGATCTTGGTCAAGGTGTTCTTGACGATCGCGTACTCCGCATTGCCACGCAGTGCCGTGCGCAATTCGCGCAACTGGGCCACGCTCAGCCCGCGGTATTCGGTGAGGACGGCGCCGGAGGAGTTCGTGAACTGAGCCACGAGGTCGGCGACAGCCTGAGTCTTGGTGTTCCGCGACATTTGGTCCCTTTCGTGCGGGACCGCTGGTCGCGAGGAGAGAAGGGAAGTCGATCGACTTCCGGTCATCACCTGCGCGGGTGGCCCTTACGGGCGATTGAGCCTTGCGGCACCAGCGGTCTTCGGCTTGGTCAGCGTACGGGTTGTCCAGCGCCCTCGTCAAAAAGGCCGGACGACTTGGTGTCGGTCAGGAAGCCTCGGCTTCGCGCACGACGGAGGGATCCAGGGGAACGCCGGGGCCCATGGTCGAGCTCACGACGATCTTCCTGATGTAGCGCCCCTTGGAACTCGACGGCTTCAGCCGCAGGATCTCGTCGAGCGCCGCAGCGTAGTTGTCGGCGAGCTGTTCGGCGGTGAACGACTTCTTACCCACGACGAAGTGCAGGTTGGAGTGCTTGTCCACCCGGAACTCGATCTTGCCGCCCTTGATCTCCTCGACCGCCTTGGCGACGTCCATCGTCACGGTGCCGGTCTTGGGATTCGGCATGAGCCCGCGGGGACCGAGGACCTTGCCCAGCCGACCCACCTTGCCCATCATGTCCGGCGTCGCCACGGCGGCGTCGAAGTCGGTCCACCCGCCGGCGACCTTTTCGATCAGGTCGTCGGCGCCGACCTCGTCGGCTCCGGCGGCACGCGCCTGCTCGGCCTTCTCGCCGCCGGCGAACACGATCACGCGGGCGGTCTTGCCCGTGCCGTGCGGCAGATTGACGGTGCCGCGCACCATCTGGTCCGCCTTACGGGGATCGACGTTCAACCGGGCAACCGCCTCAACGGTTGCGTCGAACTTCTCCGGACCGTTGTCTTTGACCAGGGTCATCGCCTGCAGTGGCGCGTACAACGTGTCCTTGTCGATCGCCTCGGCGGCCTTGCGGTAGTTCTTTCCGTGCTTCACGGTTCTGCTCCTCTTTCGGTGATGGCAGTTGTGGTCGAACGGGCCAGCACGGGCCCTGCCACAGGTGGTCGGGCGGGGGTCAGCCGGTGACGGTGACACCCATCTGGCGGGCGGTGCCTTCGATGATCTTCATGGCGCCGTCGATGTCATTGGCGTTCAGGTCGGGCATCTTGGTCTCGGCGATCTGCCGGACCTGGTCGCGGGTGATGGAACCGACCTTGGTCTTGTGCGGCTCGCCGGAGCCCTTCTGCAGACCAGCCGCCTTCAGCACCAGCTTCGCCGCGGGCGGCGTCTTGGTGATGAACGTGAACGACCGGTCCTCGTACACGGTGATCTCGACCGGGATGACCTCGCCCCGCTGCGACTCGGTCGCGGCGTTGTAGGCCTTGCAGAACTCCATGATGTTCACGCCGTGCTGGCCCAGGGCCGGGCCGACGGGCGGGGCGGGGTTCGCCTGACCTGCCTGGATCTGCAACTTGATCAGGCCGGCGACCTTCTTCTTGGGAGCCATTGCTGTCCTCTTCCTTGCTTCTCGACTTCGTCAGGCCCGCTCGACCTGGTCGAAACGTAGTTCCACGGGGGTATCGCGGCCGAACAGTTCGACCATGGCGGTGAGCTTCTGGCTCTCGCCGTTGACTTCGGAGATCGTCGCCTGCAGCGTCGCGAACGGCCCGTCGATGACGGTGACGATGTCGCCGACCGAGAAATCGCTGACCACGGTGGTCGTAGCCGTCGGCGTGGTTCCCCCGGTACCCGCTGTGCCGGCGCTGCCGGAGTCGGTCGCGGCGGCTGCGGCGGGCTTGGCGGGCTCGGGCGGCTGCAGCATGCGCACGACCTCGTCGATGCTCAAGGGCATCGGCGCGGTCGAGTTGCCGACGAAGCCGGTCACACCGGGGGTGTGCCGCACGGCGCCCCAGGTCTCGTCGTCCAGGTCCATGCGGACCAGGACGTAGCCGGGCAGTTTGATCCGGCGGACCTTCTTCTTCTCGCCCTTGCGGAACTCCCAGACCTCTTCTTCGGGGACCTCCACCTGGAAGATCCGGTCCTCGAGGTTCATGGTCTCGCGGCGTCGTTCCAGGTTCGCCTTCACCCGCTTCTCGTAGCCGGCGTAGGAGTGGATGACGAACCATTCCCCCGGCTGCATCGTCAAGGACTCGCGCAGGTCCGGCTCGGCCTCGGGCTCGCCATCGGAGGTGGGCGCGGCATCGGCGGTCGCCGCTGCGACGGGCGCATCCGCGTCCGCCGAGGTCTCCGCGCCGGCAGGCGCAGCGGAGTCAGCGGGGGCGGTTGCTTCAGCCGCCTCGGACTCCGGGTGGTCGAAGGACGGTGCTTCCGATGCGATGGCCGCCACATCCTCGGCATCGGTCACCTCGGTCGCGGCCACAGCACCGCCGCGCTCGAACTCGTCAGAGGCGTCGTCGGCCAGCGACGGGTCGGTCACCGACCCCAGTTCGGCGTCCACGGCAGCGGTCTCGTCGGGCGCAACGACTTCCGTGGTCGACTCGACCGCGGTGTCGGCAGACGTCTCGGCGCGGTCGGACCACGTCGGCTGATCAGGCACAGGTTCCTCAGTTCTCTCTCGTCCGACCTACGACCCGAACAGGGCCAGAACGCCCCGCCCGAACACGTAGTCCATGAGCGCCACGATCGCGGCCATGATGACCACGAACACGATGACCACCCCGGTGTAGGCGATCAACTCCTTGCGGGTCGGCCAGATGACCTTGCGCAACTCGGCGATGACCTCGCGGAGAAACAGGGACAGCCGGGCGAACCAGCCCAGGTTGTCCCGGTCGGCGCCCGCCGTTGGGGTTCCGCTCACTCTTCCTCCGCGTTCGTCGGTCGCCGTCGCCGGCGCCGGTCATCCGTGTCGTCGGCAGGCCACCCCCGACACTGGCCCCGTCTGCGACAGGGCCACCGTCCGAACCACCGACAGATCGGTCGCCCGATCCGAGCAGGGCCGGAGGGACTTGAACCCCCAACCGCCGGTTTTGGAGACCGGTGCTCTACCAATTGAGCTACGACCCTGTGGAGCCACAACCCATCAAGCCGCCGGATGGCAGGCTCGCGCGGCGGTGACACACCGGACTTGAGTGTAGATGCCAGAGTGCAGGCGGTCCAATCCCTCGATCGGGACCCGTTCACCACTCTGCCCAGGCCGGACCCGTGGTGAGAGGATGGCCGCATGACTGACTCCCGGATCAGCCGACGCATCGGATCGATCGCCGAATCGGCCACCCTCGCGGTGGACGCCAAGGCCAAAGCCATGAAGGCCGAGGGCCGCCCGGTCATCGGGTTCGGGGCGGGGGAACCCGATTTCCCGACCGCCGACTACATCGTCGAAGCCGCCCTCATCGCCGCCCGCGACCCCAAATCGCACCGGTACTCCCCGGCGGGTGGTCAGCCGGCGCTCAAGCAGGCCATCGCCGACAAAACCCTGCGCGATTCCGGCTTGGAGGTCGCTGCCTCGCAGGTCCTGGTGACCAACGGCGGCAAGCAGGCGCTCTACAACGCCTTCGCGACGCTACTCGATCCGGGTGACGAGGTCCTACTGCCCGCGCCGTACTGGACCACCTACCCCGAGGCCATCGCCTTGGCCGGCGGCACGACCGTCGAGGTGCCGACCGACGAATCGACCGGCTACCGCACCAACGTGGCGCAACTCGAGGAGTTCGTGACCGACCGCACCAAACTGCTGGTCTTCGTCTCGCCGTCGAACCCGACCGGCGCCGTGTACTCCCCCGCCGAGGTGGAGGCGATCGGTCAGTGGGCCGCGGAGCGCGGTCTGTGGGTGGTCACCGACGAGATCTATGAACATCTGGTCTACGGCGACGCGGAGTTCAGTTCGATGCCGGTGCTCGCACCTGCCCTCGCCGACCGTTGTGTGGTCGTCAATGGCGTGGCCAAGACCTATGCCATGACCGGGTGGCGGGTCGGTTGGATGATCGGTCCCAACGACGTCGTCAAAGCCGCGACGAACCTGCAGTCCCACGCGACCTCCAATGTGTGCAACGTGGCGCAGGCTGCGGCGCTCGCGGCAGTCTCCGGCGATCTGGCCGTTGTCGACGAGATGCGCACGGCCTTCGACCGTCGGCGCCGCACGATCGTGGCCGCGCTGAACGAGATCCCGGGCGTCACCTGCCCGGAGCCGGAGGGTGCGTTCTACGCCTACCCGTCGGTGAAGGGCGTGCTCGGCCGCGACATCCGGGGGCGCACCCCGCAGACCACCACGGACCTGGCCGAGATCATCCTCGACCAGGTCGAGGTGGCGGTGGTGCCGGGCGAGGCGTTCGGCACTCCCGGGTATCTGCGACTGTCCTACGCGCTCGGTGACGACGACCTGGTCGAAGGGGTCGGCCGCATCGCTTCGCTGCTGTTGGAGTAGTCGTCCAGGGAGCAGTTCACGAACACCGGTTCGGGGACCAAGGTGATGCCGAATCGGTTCGCCACTCCCGCGCGGATCCGGCCCGCCAACTCGATCAGGTCGCTGGTGGTGGCAGCGCCCCGGTTGGTCAGGGCCAGGGTGTGCTTCGTCGAAAGGGTCACCGGTCCGGGCGCCCCGTACCCCTTGGTGAAGCCGGACTGATCGATCAACCAGGCGGCGCTGACCTTCACGCCGCCAGCGGCTGCGAAGGCGGGTGCGTCGTCCGGCAACTGCTCGGCCACCTCGGGGGCGACGATCGGGTTGGTGAAGAACGACCCGGCACTCCAGGTGTCGTGGTCGGCACTGTCCAGGACCATCCCTTTGCCTCGACGGAGCTGCAGGACGGCGTCACGCACCTCATCGACGGGAACCCGATCACCCACCCCGGCCCCCAGGCGGCGGGCCAGTTCCGGGTAGCGGATGGGCCGGGAACCGGCACCACGCTCGAGCCGGAACGCCACCGACAGCACCAGGTACCTGCCCGGGCGCCGTTTGAACACGCTGTCGCGGTACGAAAAGCCACACTGTGCGGGAAGGAGTTCGCGCACCTCGCGGGTCTTCCGGTCATAGACCCGGACCCGCGAGATCACATCGGCCACCTCCTGGCCGTAGGCCCCTACGTTCTGGATGGGCGTCGCACCGACCGACCCGGGGATGCCCGACAGACACTCAAGCCCAGCCCAGTTCTGTTCGACGGTGTGGGCCACCAGGGCATCCCACGGTTCCCCGGCCTGCACGATGACCTGCGCCGACCCGCACCCGTCGGCCGAATCGATCCCCACCGACCGCACGAGCACGACCGTTCCCGGGAACCCGTCATCACCGATCACGACGTTGCTGCCCCCGCCCAACACCAGCACGGGTTCGTCGGCATCGTCGGCGTCAACCACGGCCGCGATCAGGGTGTCCGCGTCGTTGGCCTCGATCAGGCGTCCCGGCGGACCGCCCAAGCGCAGCGTCGTGAAGCCGCCCAAGTCCGGTGGCGCGGCATCACCGGGATGAGGAGGCACCCCTCTATCCTAGGGACGCCCAGCGCCCACTCACGCCCCGCCAAGAGTGGTTCAAGCTTCGAGCTGTCCCATCGATGACCACGACCCCCTTCAGTACGGACTCGGCTTCCAGTCCCGAGTCTCGCTCCCCTACCGAAACCCTGTGCACCCCGCCGCGGCCGGGCAGGCACATTCCTGCGGCGCCGTGTTGTTGCCGGCGGCGCAACCGCCAGCCCCCTATGCTGTCGCCAACCTTCTGGGGGAACAGATGAAGATGAATCGGTCCGTTCTACGCAGCATCTTGGCTGCCATCACATCCGCAGCATGCCTGGTGCCGTTTGTAATCGGTGGTACTGCACAAGCGGCTTGGGCAGGCTGTCAAGGTGGCTCGATGCTGGGCAAGGGGACTACGAAGCTCAGCAATGGGTTCCTAGAAGTGTGGTTCTGCCGGTATAGCAACGGTCGTATCGGCAATGTGCACATCTCGTACAGCAAGACTGGCGGCACCAGTGTGGTCCGCCTTCGTTTCATGTGGGATCGCGCGACCGCCAACGGTATCGGCCAAGGAATAGTGCAGAAGGACCAAGGGTCCTTTGTCCAATCGACTGGTCAGACCAGGGACTTCACGTGGCACAATCAGTCACCCGGGGTCGGTATTAGTGGCTACTGCGCCAGAGGGGTACTGCGGCAGTACCACTACAGGACTGGCTCACTTGTGAATACGTACTCCACTCGAGTTGTTTGTTTCTGAGACGTTCCGGTGTCACCCCAGACGTGGTTCTCGGTTCTCGATATCGACCTCGTTTGGGCAATTACCATCCTGGTCATCTTCTCTATCGCCGCTGTATTGATTTCCGGCTACGGACGTCGAACCTGGGCCAGTCCTTCGTGGGCAGTCGCAGCATGTGTAGCCAGCGTTGGGCTCATTGTGGCACTGACGCTACCCCCGACGTCATCGAGTTTCACCGAGTCGTGGTGTTCCACAACGATTACTGGACTGCCGTCCCTGAGCGGAGGGTTGCTCACCCATGATCTGCTCAACATCGCCCTGCTGATCCCTCTCGGTGTAAGCGTGACGTTCCTCCGCCCAACTCGAACTGCCTTGGTCGCCGGTGCGATTGCTATCACCGTTCCGCTCTTCGTGGAATGGGTGCAGTACCTGACACCGGGTAATGGTCATTCCTGCTCACTGCAAGACGCGGCTCTCAACGTGATCGGGCTCGTACTGGGCCTACTCGGTGGCGTCCTGATCCACCTCGCGATGCATCTGGCCTCGAGGCAGCACACCAGCCAGACTGGGACTCAAACATGAAACTCAGTACGGTGATGACGCGAACGATCGTCGCCCTTAGCTTGGCTGCCTTGGCAGCATCCTGCGCGGGGACCTCGTCGAGCCCTCCTCTTCCGCCGGAACCTCCACCAGGTTTTCGTGTCATCGAGCAAGGCCAAAGGTCCGACGAAGCCAATGGAATCTCGACCGCCTACCAGGTCCTCGCATCATCAACCAAGGCCAGCGATGGCCTTCACTACAACCTGAAATCGCTAGCAGCGGACGGTTGGACTACACAGGAGACTCCACGGGGCGATATCTGCCTTAGTCGCTCACGCGATGACGGCTCAGTGGAGATGCTGGATGCCTGGCGATATGACGGTCAAAAAAGGTTCGCCGAGCCATCGCTGTACTTAGTGCTCGCCAGCCGATACGACCGCGCCGCAGACGCATCTTGCGGTACCGCCGCTGCACTCCTAGGAAGCGAGTATGTAAGGCCCCTCGGCATGTAGGAGATAGGGCGCCAGAGGCCGGACTTCCAGAGCACTCAAGGTCACTTGCCGGGATACGCCCCCTGCTCCGCCCCCGGCCAGAACCCCGCCCTCCAACTGGACGCCCTGTCCGCAGCCGGGCGTGAACGGACCGGACCAACATCGCCTCCGGCGGCCACCGAGCGGCCTGCCACCCGGGTCAAGCCAAGGCCACTCGACGCCCCTCCCGAAGTAGAATTTAGACGCCGTCGTCGTCTCACAGCCGCAGCAGGACCACGGCCCGCGCCTGGGTCAAGACCTCGGCCTCGCCGCTCGTTGCCGTGAGATCGATGGCCACGCGACCCCCGTCCAACTTCTCGGCCACGACGGCGGTGATCGTCACGATGGCACCTCGGTCGTCGTCGGGAACCACGACCGGCTTGCTGAACCGGACCTGGTAGGACTCGATGGCGCCCGGATCGCCGACCCACTCGGTGATCACCCGACCCGCGGTCGCCATGGTCAGCATTCCGTGGGCGATGACGTTGGGAAGCCCGACCGCGGTGGCGATCCGTTCGTTCCAGTGGATCGGGTTGAAGTCGCCGCTGGCCCCGGCGTACATGATCAGGTTCACCCGCTGGAGCGTGGCGTCCAGCCGGGGCAGTTCGTCACCGACGGCGACGTCGTCGTAAGCGACCGCACTCATGCGTCCTCCTCGGCGGTGGCGGTCCCGCGCGAGACGATGACCTCGCGGGTGGTCACGACCAGCTCGCCGGCGGTGGTGCGCACCTCGCTGCGGGTGGTCAGGAACTCGTTACGTCCGGCCGACCGGATGTCGTCGATCGTGGTGTGGACCGACAACTCGTCGCCGGCGCAGATCGGACGTTCGTAGGTGAAGTGCTGCTCGCCATGAACGACCCGACCGTAGTCGAGGCCCAGATCGGGATCGAACATGGCCATCGCCATTGCCTTCATCGTGAGCGTGAAAGGGAAGGTCGGCGGGGCGATGAGATCGTCGTAACCCAGCTCCTGCGCGGCGTCGAGGTTGTGGAACGCCGGATTGTGATCGCCGATGGCCGTGGCGAAATCGCGGATGTGTTCGCGACCGACCAGGTAACCGGGAGTCGCCGGATACTCCTTGCCGATGAACCGGGGATTGATGGGCATCACATGCCGCCGAGCTGACCGCCGGTCACCGGGATCGTCACCCCGGACACGAAGTCGGAGTCCGGGGAGGCCAGGAAGGCCGTGACGTTCGCGATGTCCTCGGGTTCGCCGAGGCGACCGAGCGAGATCATGGCGCGCGCCATGGTCCGCATCTCCTCGGGGATCCCGTGCACCCCACCGGCTTCCTTGGCGGCTGTGAGCCGGGTCTCGACGAAGCCCGGCGCCACGGCGTTGACGTTGATTCCGAACGGGCCGAGCTCCCGAGCCAGGGTCTTGGTGACCGCGATGATGGCGCCCTTGGCCGCCGTGTAGTTGAACTGGCCCGGGTTGCCCATGAGCGCTGCGACGCTGGAGGTAAAGACGATCTTGCGGTGGTAGGCCGGAGCTCCGTCGCTCTTGATCTCGGACTTCGCCACCTCGCGCATGACCGGCATGGCAGCCAGAGTGGTGTGGAATCCCGTGCGGAGGTTCGCGTCCAGGACCAAGTCGAACAGTTCGTCATCCAGCCCGTGGAACATCTTGTCCCTGGTCGTTCCGGCGTTGTTGATCAGGATGTCGAGTTGGCCGAACTCCGTGACGGTCTGGTTCACGAGCAGGTGGGCCTGCTGCAGGTCCACGGTGTTGCCGACGATCGCCGTCGCCCGACCACCCGCCGCCCGGATCAGTTCGGCAGTCTCGATCGCCGGGGCCTCGTCGATGTCGTTGACCACCACCGTGGCTCCGTCGGCAGCGAGCCGCAGGCTCGTGGCCCGGCCGATGCCTCGGCCTCCTCCGGTGACGATCGCCACCCGGTCATCCAGACGTCCCATGGGCTCTCCTCGGCTCGAACTGTTGGACCGAACCTACCCCCGGTCCGGGCCGGAGAAGACCGGGGGTGGGGCCAGGGGTTGAAGGGTGAACGCCGAACTCCGCCTTGGCTTCGATACGGCGCTGCCGCGCCTACTCACCCCGCGGCGGTGGCAGGGGGTGAAGGGTGAACGCCGAACTCCGCCTTGGCTTCCATACGGCGCTGCCGCGCCTACTCACCCCGCGGCGGTGGCAGGGGGTGAAGGGTGAATGCCGAACTCCGCCTTGGCTTCGATACGCGGCTATGCCGCTACTCACCCCGCGGCGGATACGGACCCGGCCAGGGGGTCAGTGCCGCCACCCTGCGGGGTGAGTGCCGCCGCAGGCGGTGTATCGAAGCCCGCTCAGATCGGCCTGTACCGGGTGACGGCCGGAGGTCGGCCTTGGCTTCGGTACGCGGCTACGCCGTTACTCGCCCCGCGGCCGGGGGCGGGTGCGGTGCCGCTGGTTACGTCGCGGCCGCGGTGGCGGACCGGGGGGGTCAGCGGGTTTCTTTGTGCACCGTGCTGGCGTTGCAGCGCGGGCAGTACTTCTTCAGCTCGAGCCGGTCGGGGTTGTTGCGCCGGTTCTTCTTGGTGATGTAGTTGCGCTCTTTGCACTCCTGGCACGCCAGGGTGATCTTGGGATGAACGTCGCTGGCCTTGGCCATGGCTATGCCTTTCGCAGAGGGGAAGGGGAACGGTAGCGGAGGCGGGACTTGAACCCACGACACAGCGATTATGAGCCGCTTGCTCTACCAGGCTGAGCTACTCCGCCCTGGCACCGAAGTGCCGGATGTTCAGTTGTCCCGCTGCCGGGGCAGCGCAGAGCCCCAATACGGAATCGAACCGTAGACCTTCTCCTTACCATGGAGACGCTCTACCGACTGAGCTATTGGGGCGGGCGTCAGCCAGGGTACACCGAAGCGCATCCCGACCGACAATCGCCGATCAGTGATCGACGACGAGCGGCGGTGCTCAGGCCTGGCGCTCGTAAGTCTGTTCGCCCTCGTCCCCGAGCACTGCGTCATGGGGCCGGGCGACCATCCAGAACCCGACGGCCAGGATGCCGCCCAGGAACGGCGCCACCAGGAACAGCCACACCTGTTGCAGCGACTCGCCACCCGCGAACAATGCCGGGCCCAGCGAGCGGGCCGGATTGACCGAGGTGCCCGTCAACGGAATCCCCACCAGGTGCACGGCCGCCAGCGTGACGCCGATGGCCAGGCCCGCGAATCCCGGCGCTGCCTGATAATCGGTGACCAGCAAGATCACGCCCACGAAGGCCGCTGTCAGCAGCAGCTCCGTGATGAAGGCGCCCAAGGCGTTGGGGCCTTCACCGGCAACCGTGGCGAATCCGTTGGCGCCCAAGGCGCCGGTTCGGTCGGTCACGCCCCCCTGGTTCACCAAGCTCCACAGGACGAAGCCCCCCACGATGGCACCAGCGAACTGGGCCACCATGTAGAGCAGGCCCTCCTTGACTTCCTGCCGCTTGGACAGCAGGAACGCCAACGTGACGGCAGGGTTCACATGGCAACCAGAGGTGGGCCCGAGCGCGTAGGCGAGTCCCATGAGGACAAATCCGAATGCGAGCGCGACGCCCACCGTGCCCGAACCGGCGAACGCCGTGACGCCCCCGATGCCGCCCACTGCTGCGCCGACCGCGAGGAAGACGAGCAGGAACGTGCCGATGAACTCAGCGGTCAGTTTTCTGGACAGCATGTGACCTCTTCCCGTTGCCGTGCAGGCACGGATATTAGCCGGAATCCCGGCGTCCCAGGGCAAGGCGCGCTGACCTGCGTCACCTGTTGGCACAAGCGCCCGGTGAGCGGACGGAACTGGTGGCGGGTAGTGGATTCGAACCACTGTAGGCAGAGCCGGCAGATTTACAGTCTGCTCCCTTTGGCCGCTCGGGCAACCCGCCAGGATCGATGTCGACCGGCGCTCAGGTTAGCACCTACCGCAGGTCGAACCCACGGCCGGCAGTTGCCACAATGGAGCACCGACGGAAGGTTCCCATGGCTGACAGCAGTTTCGACATCGTGAGCAAAGTCGACCGGCAAGAGGCCGACAACGCCCTGAACCAGACGGAGAAGGAGTTGCGGACCCGGTTCGATTTCAAGAACACCGGGGCAACCGTGGAGTGGAAGGGCGAACTCAGCCTCGAGATCACAGCCGGGACCGAGGAGCGCGCGCTGGCGGCCCTGGACGTGTTCAGGGACAAGTTGGTCAAGCGGAGCATCAGCCTCAAGGCCCTCGACGCAGGCGAACCCCGGTTGTCGGGCAAGGAGTACAAGATCGCCGCCACCCTGCAGTCGGGGCTGAGCACGGAGCAGGCCAAGAAGTTGGCCAAGATCGTGCGCGACGACGGACCCAAGGGCGTCAAGACTCAGGTGACCGGCGACGAACTGCGGGTGTCGAGCAAGAAACGGGATGACCTCCAGGCAGTCATCGCCCTGGTCAAGGACCAGGATCTGGACTTCGCGGTCCAGTTCACCAACTACCGCTGACGCACCTGCCGACCTCACCGGGCGGCGGTGGGTGCCGCTCGGTGAGAGCAAGACCACGCATCGTGGCAGCGGGCCAGGTTTCGGCCAGCCCCTGAGTGGGGCACAATTGCGCGAGCACCACCCCCATTCGAGGAACCGCACTGTGGCCAAGGAACGAATCGAGCGCAGCGACGTCATCATCCGGTTCGCGGGGGACTCCGGCGACGGTATGCAGTTGACCGGCGACCGGTTCACCTCGGCCACCGCGTCGTTCGGCAACGACCTGTCGACCCTGCCCGACTTCCCCGCCGAGATCCGCGCGCCAGCCGGGACACTGCCCGGTGTCTCGGCTTTCCAGATCCACTTCGCCGATCACGACATCATGACCCCGGGCGACAAACCTGACGTGCTGGTGGCCATGAATCCGGCGGCGCTGAAGGCCAACATCGGTGATCTGGACCGCGGCGGCACGGTGATCGTCAACACCGACGAGTTCACCAAACGTGCAGTCGCCAAGGTGGGGTACGACACCGACCCGCTCACCGACGGGTCGCTGGACTCGTTCAGCGTCCATCCCATCCCCCTCACGTCGCTGACCGTGGGCGCCCTGGAGTCCTTCGACATCTCGAAGAAGGAGGCCGAGCGGGCCAAGAACATGTTCTCGCTCGGGTTGCTGTCGTGGCTGTACGACCGACCGATGGAGCAGACCAGGGCCTTCCTCACCGAGAAGTTCGGGAAGAAGCCGGTGATCCTGGCTGCCAACCTGGCCGCCCTCGAGGCCGGCTGGTCGTTCGGGGAGACCACCGAGACGTTCGCCGTGCAGTACGAGGTGCGACAGGCGGAAGTCCCCGCCGGCACCTATCGGAACATCACCGGCAACCTGGCCCTGTCGTACGGCTTGGTCGCGGCCGCGCGCCGTAGTGGCCTGCCGCTGTTCTTGGGGACGTACCCGATCACCCCGGCGTCGGACATCCTGCACGAACTCAGCAAGCACAAGCGCTACGGCATCACGACCTTCCAGGCCGAGGACGAGATCGCCGGGATCGGGGCCGCACTCGGCGCAGCCTATGGCGGCGCGATCGGGGTGACCTCGACCAGTGGACCGGGGCTCGCGTTGAAGTCCGAGGCGCTGGGCTTGGGCGTGGCTCTGGAACTCCCACTGCTGGTGATCGATGTCCAGCGGGGTGGGCCGTCGACCGGTCTGCCGACCAAAACCGAACAGGCGGACCTGTTGCAGGCCATGTTCGGGAGGAACGGCGAAGCGCCCGTGCCCATCGTCGCGCCGTCGTCTCCGGGTGACTGCTTCGCAGCGGCACTGGAGGCCGTCCGCATCGCCACCAAGTACCGCACCCCGGTGCTGCTGCTGTCCGACGGCTATCTCGCCAACGGCGCCGAGCCCTGGCGAGTCCCGGAGGTCGCGTCATTGCCCGATCTGACGGTCCAATTCGCCACAGCGCCCAATGACACCGACGCCGACGGCAACCCGGTCTTCCACCCGTTCCTGCGTGACCCGCAGACCCTGGCTCGCCCCTGGGCAGTACCCGGCACCGCAGGACTGGAACATCGCATCGGCGGAATCGAGAAGGCCGATGTGACCGGTGAGATCTCCTACGACCCGGCCAATCACGACCACATGGTGCGCACCCGTCAGGCGAAGATCGACGGGATCGCGAACGACATCCCGGAGCTCGAGGTGGACGACCCGGACGGCGACGCCGAGGTCCTGGTGCTGGGCTGGGGCTCCACCTACGGTCCGATCGCCGCCGCCTGTCGCGCTGTCCGCGCGGCCGGCCATCCGGTCGCACAGGTGCACCTGCGCCACCTCAACCCGTTCCCGGCCAACACCGGCGCGGTCGTCCGGCGCTATCGCCGAGTGATCATCCCCGAGATGAACCTGGGGCAGCTGGCGCTGCTCATCCGTGGCCGTTACCTGGTCGATGCGCGCCCGTACAACCAGGTCCGGGGCCTGCCGTTCCAGTCGTCGGAGCTGGCCGACGTGATCCTGACCGAGATCGGTGACCTGACTCCTTCCGATGTCAGTTCACTCACCGAGGGGAGCCTGACGTGACCACCACCGACCTGCCCGCGCTGGACCTGGTCCCCAAAGCGGACGGCCCCCAATCGGCCAAGGAGTTCAAGAGCGACCAAGAAGTTCGGTGGTGCCCCGGCTGCGGCGACTACGCGATCCTGGCCGCGGTGCAAGGATTCCTGCCGAGCCTGGGCCTGGCCCGCGAGAACATCGTGTTCGTCTCGGGGATCGGCTGTTCGAGCCGGTTCCCCTACTACCTGAACACGTACGGGCTGCATTCGATCCATGGCCGCGCTCCCGCGATCGCAACGGGTCTTTCGGTCAGCCGCCCCGACCTGTCCGTGTGGGTCATCACCGGTGATGGGGACTCGTTGTCCATCGGGGGCAACCACCTGATCCACGCACTGCGCCGCAACGTGAACCTCAAGATCCTCTTGTTCAACAACCGCATCTACGGACTGACCAAGGGCCAGTATTCGCCGACCTCCGAGATCGGCAAGATCACCAAGTCGACGCCGTTGGGTTCACTGGACTATCCGTTCAACCCGGTGTCCCTGGCGCTTGGTGCGGAAGCCACGTTCGTGGGTCGCACGATCGACTCCGACCGCAAACACCTCACCGAGGTGTTGAGCGCCGCCGCAGCGCACGAAGGGTCGGCGCTGGTCGAGATCTACCAGAACTGCAACATCTTCAACGACGGTGCGTTCGAGCCTTTGAAGCAGTCCGGCATCAAGGACGAACACCTGATCCGGTTGGAAGCCGGGCAGCCCATCCGGTTCGGAACCGACGGTCATCGCGGCGTCGTGCGCGGCCGCGACGGTCAGGTGCAGGTCGTGGAGGTCGCGGACGTGGACGAGTCCGAACTGATCGTGCACAACCCGGGGGCGGAAGACCCGGGAGTGGCGTTCGCCCTGTCCCGACTGGTCGACACCGACACGCTGGACAAGACCGCGATCGGGGTCTTCCGCGACGTGCAGCGCCCGTCGTATGACCGACTGGTGCGCGAACAACTCTTAAAAGCCGGTCCTCCGGCCGGCGATGAGGACCTGACTGCGTTGCTGAACGGCCGGGACACCTGGACCGTCGCCTGACGCAAGCGCGACCGGCCGCGGGGTGAGTAGCGCGAAGCGCGTATCGAAGCCAAGGCCCCCTCCGGCCTTCGCCTAGGCCCGGAACCCACGCGGTTTCGGTTTCCCGGTTCCCATGCCTTATGGTTAGGGTTGCCTTACTCGAGGGCCGCCAGGCCAGGCGGACAGGAGACACGATGCTCGCCAACTTCCTCATCGGACTGCGCGAGGGTCTCGAAGCGGCCTTGGTGGTCAGCATCCTGATCGCCTACCTGGTCAAGACCGAGCGTCGCTCCTTGATCCCCCGGGTGTGGGCCGGAGTAGGACTCGCCGTGCTGTTGTCACTGGCCGTGGGGGCGGCCCTGACGTTCGGCACCGCCGAGATGTCCTTCAAGACCCAAGAGGCCTTCGGTGGCTTCATGTCCATCATCGCCGTCGGGCTGGTGACCTGGATGGTCTTCTGGATGGCCCGCAATGCGCGCAATCTGCGGGGCGAGCTGCACGGTCACGTGGACCGGGTAGCAGGTAAGGGAGTCTGGGCCCTGGTGATCGTGGCCTTCATCGCGGTGGCTCGTGAAGGGGTCGAGACCGCGTTGTTCATCTGGTCCGCGGTGCGCGCCACCGGGGGCGGGGCCGCGCCCTTGAGCGGGGCCGTGCTGGGACTGGCCACGGCCGTCGTGCTGGGGTGGTTGTTCTACCGAGGCGCGCTGAAACTGAACCTGGCCAGCTTCTTCAAATGGACCGGTGTCGCGCTGATCATCGTGGCGGGCGGCGTGCTCGCGTACGGCGTCCACGATCTCCAGGAAGCCGCCATCCTGCCCGGCCTCGACAATCTGGCGTTCGACGTGAGTTCTGTGCTGGTGCCCGGCACCGCCATCGCCACGCTGCTGAAGGGCATCTTCAACTTCTCGCCGGCCATGACCTGGCTCGAGGTGATCGTGTGGTTCGCCTACGTGGTTCCAGTTATGACCTTGTTCCTTAGAATCGTGTCTTCCGGTCCGCGACCGCCGCGTACCGCCCCGACCGCTGTCTCACAAGGAGCCACTGGATGAACCGCGCCCTGCTGATCCCCGCCGCTGCCATGGTCCTGGTGGGCATGACGGCGTGCTCGTCGAACTCGAGCACGTCTGAGTCGTCGGCCTCACCGGTGGAGAGCACCGCCACTACCGTCACGGTGACCAGTAGTGGATCAGGCTGCGACCTGTCGTCGGCGACAGCATCGCCCGGCCCGCTCACGTTCGAGGTCGTCAACAGCGGCAGCGACGTCACGGAGTTCTACCTCTACAAGGAGGACGGGACGACCATCGTGGGCGAGGTCGAGGATGTCACCCCGGGCACGACCCGCGACCTGTCGGTCGACGCCACCGCCGGTACCTACGTCGCCGCCTGCAAGCCCACGTCGGACAGCGAAGGCATCCGGGTCGACTTCACAGTGAAGTGATCGGGCCTGGTCCCACCAGGCTGACCAGCACCGTGCGACCCGGCGGCTGCCCGGTGACCCACTCGGCGAGGATGTCGGTGGCCACCGCGAAGTCGTCGGGGAACATCCGAGCCATCGGCCCCCACCCTCGCCACGGCACCAGCAACCCGGCTGCCGGAACGGGCACGTCGCTGAGGGAGTCCGCCAGGGCGTCCCAATTCATCCCGAACCACTCCGGGAAGGCGAACGCTCGACGGCATGCGGCCAGCAGACCGGCCTTGTCCCAGCGCAGAGTTGTCGACACAGGCGTGACGGCCCAACCCGCGGATCGCACCTGCGTGGCATAGTTCGCGGCCCAAGTCTCGTCGGGCCAGCGGTGGACCGCAGGCGGACCATCGAGCAGATCGGTCATGGGATCACCTCAAGGAACGACTGGTAGTGATCGGATGTGTAGAAGACGACCCCGTCAGAACCCACGACCAGCCGACGCGCGCCACGATCCGAACTACCGGGCGTCTCGACGGTGAACTCCCGATAGAACCCCAACGGCTGCGCCGGAAGAATCCGCTCCCGGTTCTGGAACGTCTGGCCGTCTTGTGGATAGTCATACGGTCCATCCGTTGCGACGGCTTCCAACACGCTCTCCGCTTCGGGTGGGAGGTCATCGGCCGGCATGGTGGGCAGGCCCGACACGGAGCGGGCGGTCCCGCTCGGTGTGGCGGCCGCATCGGGACGGGGAGTCGAGGTGACCGTCACCGTAGTGGTCGCTGTCACCGTGACTTGTGGCGCCGTCGCGGTCGCCGAACAAGCGGTCAACCCGGCGCACAGGGCGGCCAGCACCGTTAGCCACAGCAGTGCCGCACGAGCGTGTCTCACTCGCACATGGTGGCAGCCCGGAAGCACAATCACCCGATGATCAGACGGGATCACCGTGCCGCCACTACTGTCGGGCCGTGACAGGCAAGCGGCCACTGTTGATTCCTGCGAACGCGTTCTCGATCACATTCGGTCTGGCCGGCCTTGCCGGGGTGTGGCACCTGTCCGCCGGGTTCCTCGGCACTCCTCCGGCGGTGGCCGGTCTCCTGGCGATCGTCACCCTGGCCGTGTGGCTGCTTCTCCTGATCGGCTACAGCCGACGGTTACTCGCACGACGCGCCACTCTGACCGAGGAACTCACCCATCCGATTACGGCCCCGTTCATCGCACTCATTCCGCTGACGTTGCTGGTCCTGATCCCCGTGGTGGCGTCCTGGTCGGTTCCGGTCGCGACTGTCGTGGCCCTGATCTGCGGGGTCACCCTGCTGGTGCTGGGCGGATGGCTGACCGGGAACTGGCTGGGTCGGGGCGTCGCGTTGGAGTCCCTCCATTCGGGCTACTACCTGCCCACTGTGGGCGCGGGACTGATCACCGGGACCGCGCTTGCCGCGATCGGCATGCGCGACCTGGGGATCGCCGCAGTGGGACTGGGCGGAATCTGCTGGCTGCTGCTGGGATCGATCATCAACAACCGCAACATCGTCGCAGGCGCCCTCCCCACCCCGCTGATCCCGACGATGGCCATCGACGTCGCCCCGGTGGTCGTGGCAGGCAATGCGTGGTTCGCCCTCAACAACGGTGCGACGGACACCGCTCAACTCCTCCTTGCGGGCTTCGCCGCCCTGATGGTGCTGGTCCAGGTACGGCTGTACGTGCTCGTCTACCGAGGTCTGACGTTCAGTGCCTCGTTCTGGGCGTTCACCTTCTCCTACTGCGCGGTGGCGTCCTACGCCCTGCGCTGGCTGGCGACCAACGGTAATGACGCGTCACGGGTTGTCAGTTGGGTGATCGTCGCGGCGATCAGCGCCTTCCTTCTGTGGATCGCGGTCCGAAGCGCAACTGCCTTACGGCGGGGTGACTTCCTGCCTCGCGACAACCCCGTGCCAGCGGCGACGTGAGTTCCCGTGCCGCACTGACGCAACGGAGGTGATCAGCCGACCAGCAGACGGGCAGCCAGGTCGGTCATGACTTCGGTGGCACCGCCGCCGATCCCGAGGATGCGGACGTCGCGGTAGTGCCGCTCGACCTCGGTACCGGTCATATACCCGGCGCCGCCGAACAGTTGGACCGCACGGTCGGCGACGTACTCACCCGCTTCGACGCCGGTCTGCTTGGCCATCAGCGCCGGCAGGATCACCTCTTCCCCCGCACTGTGGCGAGCGGCGACATCGCGGCAGTAGACCCGGGCGACGTCGGTACGTCGGTGCATCTCGGCCAGTGTGTGACGAACGACCTGGCGGTCGGCCAACGGTCGCCCAAACGTCTGGCGTTCGCGGGTCCAGGCCTGGGTCAGGTCGAGACAGCGCTGCGCGGTGGCGTAGCCCGTCACCGCCAGGGTCAGCCGCTCGGTCACGAAGTGCCGGGCGAGCGAGGCGAATCCCTGCTCGAAACCCAGCACATTCGCGGCCGGCACGCGTACGCCGTCGAGCGACAGTTCGGCCGTGTCGCTGCACCGCCAACCCATCTTGTCGAGGCGCCGCGTCACCGTGAACCCCGGTGTGTCGGTCGGAACCACGATCAGCGACACCCCACCGGCCCCTGGTCCACCGGTTCGCGCAGCGACCACCACGTAGTCCGCTCGGGTGGCCGAGGTGATGTACGTCTTGGCGCCGTCGATGACCACCTCGTTCCCGTCGCGCACTGCTCGGGTCCGCAGGTTGGCGACATCCGAGCCGCCATCGGGTTCGGTGACTCCCAGCGAGGCGATGGCGTCCCCCTGAAGGACGGGAGTGATGAACTCGTCCACCAGCCGGTCAGCTCCGGCTGCGTCGCCGGCGCTGCGGCGGCGCTGCGCCTCGTCGGCTACGTGGGGAGTGGCGATGCCGTGGGTCAACAGACCGGCCACGACTCCGCCGGTCCCCCCACCGACCAGGATCTGCTCGATGATCACGACCATGTCGACCGCGTCGCCGCCGAGTCCTCCGACCCCTTCGGGGAACCCGATGCTCAACAGCCCCAACTCGGCCGCCTGCTGTTGCAGGGCTCGGGGCATCTCCCCGGCAGTCTCCCAGTCGGACACGAATGGAGCGATCCGATCCCGGGTGAACCCCGCGACACTGTCCGCCAACGCCAACCGTTCAGGACTCCGGAACGGGCCATCACTCATGCCCCCACCCTAGGGGGACCGCAAACCTCGGCCACCGGCGCATACCTCGGTCGTGTGAGGTGCCTAACGCCCGAGGTTCGCGCTGGCGCGCGAGGTTTGCGGTCCCCTGGGCGGAGCGGGGGGTCAGCTGGTGCGGGCGACCACGTAGTCGCACAGGGACGACAGGGCGGCGGTGGCGGGGATGTCGGGGAGGGGAGCCAGGCAGTCGCGCGCGTCGGCGGCCCAGCGTTGGGCCTCGGCGCGGGCTTCGGCCAGCGCGGGATGGGAACGTAACCGAGCCAGCGCTTCGGCGTGTTCGGCGTCGTCGGGCAGCGGTCGGGACAGCAGATCCACCAGGCGGGTGTCCGAGCCGTCAGCCAGGACCAGCAGTCCAGGAAGCGTCGGGATCCCCTCCCGCAGATCGGTCCCGGGCGTCTTGCCGGACACCGACGAGTCGGACGTGATATCCACCAGATCGTCCGCCAACTGGAAGGCGACCCCGATCCGTTCGCCGAAGCGGGTGAGCGCATCCACGACGACGTCGTCGGCACCGGACTGCAACGCACCGAACCGGGCGGAGGTGGCGATGAGACTTCCGGTCTTGTCGGCCAGCACGGCCAGATGGTGGTCCACGGGGGTGTCGTCTCCTTCCGGACCGACCGACTCCCGGATCTGACCGATGCACAGGCGCTCGAAGGTGCGCGCCTGCAGTCGCACCGCCTCGGGGCCGAGGTCGGCGAGAATGTCCGACGCCCGGGCGAAGAGGAAGTCGCCGGTCAGGATCGCGACCGTGTTGCCCCAGCGCGAGTTGGCTGACTCCGCACCGCGGCGTCGTGGGGCTTCGTCCATGACATCGTCGTGATACAGCGTCGCCAGGTGGGTCAGTTCCACCACCACAGCGGACGGAACGACTCCGGGGGCGGCCGCGTCACCGTACTGCGCGGCCAGCAGGGTCAGGAGCGGGCGGAAGCGTTTGCCCCCCGCGGCCACCAAGTGTCCGGCGGCGTGGGACACGAACGAGTCACTGCTCTTGACCGCGTCCGCCAACTGCTCCTCGACCGAGGCAAGTCCGACCAGCAGCCGCGCCTCCAACTCGGGATCGGTCAGCGTGAAGCCCACCGAGGTCCGCAGTTTGGGCGAGGTCATACCGTCCAGGGTAGGGGGTGGGTGCGGAAGGCACCCATCCGCGTCAGCCCGCAGCCGCACCTTGCAGCTTGGTGCTGCATTCGGTCACCTTGGCGGTGAGCGACGGCTCAGCGATCACGGCCGGCGCCAGGTTGGCGGCTTCCTTGGTCAACTGGGTGACCTCTTTGCTGACCTCTTGGGCGGCCTGCGCGTTCGGGTTGGTCTTCAGCTCATTGGCCTTGGCCAGGACATCGTCGACCTCCGCGCAGTAGGCATCGACCTTGGCCTGGTTCTCCGATGCCTGCACCGAGGCCGACGGGGTCTCGACGGGCTCGGACGTGCTGCTGCTGGACGAACTGCTGCTGCAGGATGCCAGCGCCACCGCCAGGAGCGGGGTCGCGGCCAGGACGATGACGGACGTGCGCATGATGCCTCCACGGGGTCGTTCGCGCCGACCCTAGCGGCTCCACCGCGGCCGCGCGGCCGCTCTGGCGGATTGCCCGCCACCGGAGCGGCTCAGCGCACGAAGATGTCGGCCTTGTCGGCCAGGTCCAGCAACGGCTGGGGCAGGATCCCCAGCACGACTGTCGCCACCACGCCAACGATCACCGTGGCCTTGGTCGCCCAACTGGGCACCGCCACCTGCGGCCCGTCACCCACCGGGTCGGAGAAGAACATGACGACGACCACTCGCAGGTAGAAGAACGCGGCGATGGCACTCGCGATGACGGCCAGGAGCACCAGCCAGCCCTCGCCCGCCTCGGCCGCTGCTGAGAACACCGCGAACTTGCCGATGAAGCCGGACGTCAGCGGAATTCCCGCAAACGACAGCAGGAAGAGGGTGAAGGCGGCGGCCAGGAGGGGGTTGGTGCGACCGAGTCCGCGCCATGCGTCCATGGAACTCGTCTCGCCGCTGTCGTCGCGGATCAGCATCACGATGCCGAAGGCGCCCACGGTGGCCAAGCCGTAGGTGACCAGGTAGAACATCGTCGCCGCCAGTCCTTCGGGCGTCACGGCGATGACCCCGAGCAGCAGGAATCCAGCATGCGCGATGGACGAATAGGCCAACATGCGCTTGATGTCACTCTGGGCCAGGGCGACCATCGAGCCGACGAAGAACGTGAGGATCGCGATGATCCAGAACGCCGGTCGCCAGTCCCAGGAGGCTCCCCCGAACCCGACATAGAACAGACGCAGCATGGCGCCGAAGGCGGCTACCTTCACCCCGGACGCCATAAACGCCGTCACGGGCGTGGGTGAGCCCTGGTAGACGTCGGGAGCCCACGACTGGAACGGCACCGCAGCCACCTTGAACAGCATGCCCACGGCCATGAGCGCGATACCGCCGAGCAGGAGGCCGTTCAACTGGGTCTGACCGGTGACCGCGTCGGCGATCCCCCCCAGCGACACGGTTCCGGCAAAGCCATACACCAACGCAGCGCCGTAGAGGAAGAAGGCCGACGAGAAGGCGCCGAGCAGGAAGTACTTCAGCGCCGCTTCTTGGCTGAGCAGTCGGCGGCGGCGGGCCATGCCCGCCAGCAGGTACAGCGGGAGGCTCATGATCTCGAGCGCGACGAACAGCAACAGCAGATCGTTGGCGGCGACGAACAGCATCATGCCGCCGGTGCAGAACAGGAACAACGGCCAGATCTCGGTCTGGAAGTAGCCCCGCGCTGTGAACTGTCGTTCGTCCTCGGAGCCCGGCATCGCCGACGCCCGCGCGGCGAACGCGTCGCCGCTGGGATCCACGTGCCGCTCCATCACGAGCAGCCCGCACAGGATGGCGATGAGCACGATGGTGCCTTGGAGGAACAACGCGGGACCATCGACCGCAGCGGAGCCACCCACCACCAGTTGGAACGCACCGGCCGCGATGACGATCGTGGCGAAGGCAGCGATCAGCGCAGCGAACGTCAGAGCGATCTGGATGGAGCGGCGGCTCTGACGAGGCGCGAAGGCCTCGACCAGGACGCCGATGGCGCCGGCACCCAGCACGATCACGACGGGCGCGATCAACTGCCACTGGATGTCGGGGAACACGACTTCCGTCGCCATTGTGGCGCCGATCATGGCTGCACTCCCTCGGTCGCCAGTGGGATGGTCGGCGGCGGATCGGTCTGACCCACCTGCGCCATCACGTCATCCACGAACGGGTTCAAGACATCCAGGGCCGGGGCCGGATAGAACCCCAGGAAGATGACCACGGCGACCAGGGGCGCCAGAGCCACCTTCTCGCGAGTGTTCAGATCGAGCATTCCCTTGGCGGTCTCGGACGTCGGACCCGTCATGGTCCGTTGGTACAGCAGCAGGATGTACACGGCGGCCAGCACGATACCCAGGGTCGCGAACGCGGCCAGCCACGGGTATCGGGAGAAGGTTCCCAACAGCACCAGGAACTCGGACAGGAAGGTGCTCAACCCCGGCAGCGCCAGGGCTGTGAGCCCCGCGAACAGGAACATACCGGCCAGCACCGGGGTCACACTCGACACTCCGCTGTAGGCGCCGATGGTCGATGTCCCGCGACGGGTGATCAGATAGCCCGCCACCATGAAGAGCAGTGCCGTGCTGATGCCGTGTCCCAGCATGTAGAACGCGGACCCGACCTGCGCCTGCGTCGTGAACGCGAAGATGCCCAGGACGATGAAGCCGAAGTGTGAGATGGACACATACCCGAAGAGTCGCTTCATGTCCGTCTGGCCGATGGCCACCAGCCCGCCATAGAAGATGCTGATCACAGCCAGCGCCATAATCACCGGGGCGAACGTCTGGGCGGCGTCCGGGAACAGCGGCAGACAGAACCGCAGCATGCCGAACGTGCCCAGCTTGTCCAGGACGCCGATCAGCAGGATCGCCGTACCCGGTGTGCTGGATCCCGCAGCGTCGGGCAGCCAGGTGTGTACTGGGAACAGCGGCGCCTTGATCGCGAATGCGAGGAAGAAGCCCAGGAACAGCCAGTTCTGCAAGGTCGGATCGATGTCGATCGTCATCAGGTCGGGCAGGTAGAGCGTCGGCGCGTCGAAGGCTTGGACCGACACGTACCAGAGCACCGCCAGCGCGGCCAGCATGACCAAGCCACCGACCAGCGAGTAGACCAGGAACTTGACCGCCGCGTAAGCCCGGCGACCGGTGCCGTAGCGCCCGATCATGAAGTACACCGGGATCAGTACTGCCTCGAAGACGAAGTAGAAGAGGAACACGTCCAAAGCGGTGAACACAGTCACCGTCATGGCCAACATCAGCAGCATCAGGGCGAAGTAGCCACGCACCTGGCCGGTGGGTTGCGACACGGGGTTCTGTTCCGCCGAGTCCTCAACGTCGTTCCATCCCGCCAGGATGACCAACGGCGTCAGCAGCGTGGCCAGGAACACCATGATCAGGCCGAGGCCGTCGACGCCCAGCGAGAAGTTGAGTCCCAGGCTGGGGATCCAGCTGTACACGTCCACCAGTTGGAACTGGTCGGGAGATGCGGTGTCGTACTGCGTGATGGCCACGATCGTCAGCGCGAAGGTGGCGAGCGCGAAGAGCAAAGCGATCGTCTTGGACCGCGCGGGCGACCCGGGCACGAATGCCACGACGAAGGAGCCGACGAGCGGCACCAGCGCGAGGATGGTCAGGATGGGCATCAGAACCACCTTCCTGCCATGAACACGGCTCCCAAGAGGAGCGCACCGGCCACCATCGACAGGGCGTAGGACCGCGCGAACCCGGTCTGTAGACCACGCAGCCGGTCACCCATGCCGGCCACGCCGGACGCGAGTCCCCGCACTGCCCCGTCGACGGTCCGGTTGTCGAACCAGACCAGCCACCGGGTCACGTACTGTCCGGGCCGCATGAACACCGCTTCGTTGAAGGCGTCGCCGTACAGACTGTGCCGCCCGGCCAGCGTGAGTACCGAGACGTCGGCCGGGGCGACCTTCGGAACGTCGTCGCGGGCGTACTTGCGCCATCCGAGCGCGATGCCGATGACCGCGATGGTCACGCTGAGCACCTTGAGGGGGATCTCCGGGATGACCGGGGTGGATTCCTCGAAGCCAACCACCGGGGCGAGCCATTCGCCGATCGGGGCCACATAGACGAAGAACAGGCCACCGAACAGTGCTCCGACCGAGAGCACCAACATGGGGGCGGTCATCACGACCGGGGACTCGTGCGGGTGCTGCTCCTCGGTCCAGCGGGGGCTGCCGAAGAACGTCATGGCCAGCATGCGGGTCATGTAGAAGGCGGTGAGTCCGGCCGCACCCAGCGCGCACAGTCCGGCGAACACGTTGACTCCCAGGGCGGCGTCGATGATGCCGTCCTTGGAGAACCACGAGTCGAACGGGGGCAGGCCCGAGATCCCCAGGAAGCCGCAGAAGAAGGCGACCATCGTCACCTTCATGGCGACGCGCAGACCGCCGTACAGCCGCATGTTCTTCTGATCGTCGTTGCCGTGCATGACCGAGCCGGCGCTCAGGAACAGGTCGGCCTTGAACATGCCGTGCATGAGCAGGTGGAAGATCGCGAACACGTAGCCCGCCGGACCCAGTCCGGCGCCCAGGAACATGTAGCCGATCTGGCTCATCGTGGAGCCCGCCAGCGACTTCTTGATCTCGTCCTGCGCGCACGCGATCCAGGCGCCCATGATCATGGTGATCACGCCAATGGCCAGGACCACGGTGACTGCGGTGGTGGACAGATCGAAGATGGCATTGCTGCGGATCACCAGATAGACGCCCGCGGTCACCATGGTCGCGGCGTGGATGAGCGCCGACACCGGGGTCGGGCCCTCCATCGCATCCAGCAACCAGGCCTGCAACGGGAACTGCGCGCTCTTACCGACGGCGGCCAGGAGCAACGCCAGACCGATGAGCGTGATGGTGGTCTCGCTGGCCTGCGGCGCGGCCTCGAAGACGTTCTGGAAGGTTACGGTCCCGAAGGTGACGAACATCAGCATGACGGCGATGCTCAAGCCCACGTCGCCCACGCGGTTCATGACGAACGCCTTCTTGGCCGCCACCGCCGCCGAGTTCTTGTACTGCCAGAAACCGATCAGCAGGAACGACGCCAGGCCCACACCTTCCCAACCGAGGTACAGCAGCAGGTAGTTGTCGGCCAGCACCAACATGAGCATCGCTGCGATGAACAGGTTCAGGTAGGCGAAGAACAGCCGTCGCTTCGGGTCGTGGGCCATGTAGCCGATCGAGTAGATGTGGATCAGCGAGCCCACCCCGGTGATCAGCATGACGAACGCGATCGACAGGGGGTCGAGTCGCAGCGCGAAGGCGGCGTCGAACGAACCCGCGAAGGTCCAGTTCCACAGATTCAGCGTCACAGCCCGGTCGTCGACGGGCAGACCCATCATCTGCACCAGCAGCATGCAGGCCAGGATGAACGAGCCGATCGGCAGCAGGCAGGCGAGGATGTGCCCCCACTTGTCGCTGCGCCGTCCGGCCAGGAGCAGGAACGCCGCACCGAAGGCCGGCAGGGCGATGAGCAGCCACATGAGCGGGAACGACCCGCCAGCCTGGGCGGCCGTGATCGTGTTCGTGATCGGTTCGACGTTCTCCACGGGAGCGCCGTCGGAGAACGGCAGAGACAGGGCGAGGATGCTCATCAGTTCCTCATCAGACTGGGTTCGTCGATCGATACCGATCGACGGGTGCGGAAGATCGTCATGATGATCGCCAGGCCCACGACCACCTCGGCCGCGGCCACGACCATCACGAAGAAGGCGATCACCTGGCCCTCCAGATTGCCGTGCATGCGCGCGAAGGCCACGAACGCGAGGTTGGAGGCGTTGAGCATCATCTCGACCGACATGAACACGACGATCGCATTACGTCGCACGAGGACGCCGACAGCACCGATGCAGAACAGGATCGCCGACAGGATCACGTAGTACGAGGGGTCCATCACTCCCCCTTCTCGTCGTCGGGGTAGACCTCAGTGAGATCGGTGTGACCGTCGACCTGGTCGAGGACGGTGGGGCGCACGGTCTCCTCGCCGGCGGCGATCCCGCGAACCTCTTCGACATCGGCGTCGATCTCCGTCTGCGTATGCGACAAGCGGGTGCGGGATTCACCGCGCAATGGCGCCGGGATGGACAGTTCCGAGGCGGAGCCGTCCGGGAGCAGCGCGGGAGTGCCGATCGCGTTGCTGGTGGCCAGCACGCCCGGGCTGGGGAGCGGTCCGGGATGTTCGCCGGTCTCGAGGTACCGCTCCATCCGCGCCCGCGACATCTCCGGCTGGCCCATCTTGGGGGCCCAGCGTTCCCGATGCGCCAGCACCAACGCGCCCAAGGCCGCGGTGATCAGCAGCGCCGCCACCACTTCAAGCGGCAGCAGGAACGTGGTGAACATGAGTTGTGCCAACCCTTGGACGTTGCCGCCCTGGGCGTCGTTGGCAGCATCCAGACCGACCGCCTCAACCCCCGACAGTGCGGTTCCGATCGCCAGGAACAGCAGGATGCCGAACCCGAGGACGAGCAGCAACGCGGCCACCCGCTGTCCCTTCAACGTCTCGACGAAGGAGTCGCTGGCGTCGACACCGACGAGCATGAGCACGAACAAGAACAACATCATGACCGCGCCGGTGTACACGATCACTTGCACCAGTCCCAGGAACGGGGCTTGGTTGGCGACGTAGAGCACGGCCAGGTTGAGCATCGTCAACGCGGTGAACAACGCGCTGTGCACGGTCTTGCGCGACAGGACGAGCCCGAGCGCGCCCACGACGGCCAAAGTGGCGCAGATCCAGAAGGTGGCCTGCTCCCCCGCACTGGGATCGCCAGCGGCCAAGAGTGCGACGGAAGGTGTCACTGGGACACCCCCGGCATCCGGTGGGCCTGACGGGACTGCTCCCACTGCTCCTCAGTGGGTCCGGTCACCTTGCCGTCGTAGTAGTCGCGGGCGTCGAGGCCGGCCACCATGTCATGCGGCGGCGGGGCCATCGAATCGGCCAGCGGGGCCAGCAGATCTGACTTCTCGAAGATCAACTGGGCCCGGTCGTCGTCGGCGAGTTCGTATTCGTGGGTCATGGTCAGCGCACGCGTGGGGCAGGCCTCGAGGCACAGCCCGCAGAAGATACAGCGCAGGTAGTTGATCTGATAGACCCGGCCGTACCGCTCACCCGGAGAGAACCGTTGGGCTTCGGAGTTGTCCGCACCCTGGACGTAAATGGCGTCGGCGGGACAGGCCCACGCACACAGCTCACATCCGATGCACTTCTCGAGCCCGTCGGGATACCGGTTCAACTGGTGCCGGCCGTGGAACCGCGGCTTGGGCGGGAACTCGTCCTTCTGCTCCGGGTACTGCTCGGTGTTGACCTTCTCGAACTGGGTGCGGAAGGTCACCCAGAACCCACGCAGGGCGGGGGGCAACTCAGGCATCGGATCCCTCCTCGGCCGCAGTGGTGGTCTCGCCGGTGACGGGCGCGGCCGTGGTCGCACCGGCCACCGGGCGATTACTGCGGGGTGTGTATTCGAACGTCTGACCCGGCATCGGGGGAACGGGATAGGTGCCGGTGTCGGAGGTGAGCACCTGTTCGAACGGCTCGGTCCCCGGCATCGGTTCTTCTCGCTTGCGGATGGACAGGTAGAACCCGATCGCCAGCAGCACCGCGAGCACGATGGCCCCTGCCGTGAGCATGCCGCTGGTCGCCTCGGCGTATTCCGAACGCACCACGCGCAGGCCCGCGACCAGCACGATCCACAACAACGACACCGGGATGAGCACCCGCCAGCCGAACGCCATGAACTGGTCGTAGCGCAACCGGGGCAGCGTGCCGCGCAACCAGATGAAGAAGTACAGGAATCCGGCGACCTTGATGAGCCACCACAACATGCACAGCCAGCCGGAGTTGATGCCGGGGATCAGCGACAGCGGCCACGGCGCCAGGTAGCCACCGAGGAACAGGGTGGTCGCGATGGCCGAGACGGTGACCATGTTGATGTACTCGCCGAGGAAGAACATCGCGAACTTCAACGACGAGTACTCCGTGTGGAAGCCGCCGACGAGTTCGCCCTCGGCCTCGGGCAGGTCGAACGGGGCCCGGTTGGTCTCGCCCACCATGGCGGTGACGTAGATGACGAACGACGGAGCCAGCAGCACCGCGAACCACAGCGACGCCTGCGCCGACACGATCTGGCTCGTGGACATCGTGCCCGCGTACAGGAACACCGCCACGAACGACAGGCCCATCGAAATCTCGTACGAGATCATCTGGGCGCTGGAGCGCAGCCCACCGAGCAGCGGATACGTGGAACCGGAGGACCATCCCGCCAGGACCAGGCCGTAGATCCCGATCGAGGCGATCGCCAGCACGTACAGCACGGACTGGGGGAAGTCGGTCAGCTGCAGCGGGGTCTCGACCCCGAAGATCGACACCACCGGACCGAAGGGGATCACAGCGAAGGCCGCGAAGGCACAGATGGCGCTGATCAGCGGCGCCAGCCAATACACGGCCTTGTGCGCCGTGATGGGGATGATCTCTTCCTTCAGCGCCAGCTTGAAACCGTCCATGAGGGACTGGAGCAGACCGAACGGGCCGGTTCGGTTGGGGCCGATACGCATCTGCATGCGAGCAACGACGCGCCGTTCGGCCCAGATGGTGAACAGCACCAGCAGGACCAGGATGACGAAGACTCCCAGGGTCTTCAGGCACACCAACCAGAAGGGATCGTTGCCGAAGGCACTCAACTCGGGCATGAGCTCACTCCCTTCCGAGCCGCACGGTATCGCCCGGCGCGGCCCGGAGGGTGAGACTCACCCGGGACCCGTGCGAATTGGCCGGCAACCACACGATCCCGTCGGCCATGTCGGTGATGGCGGCCGGCAGCGTGATGGCTCCGTGATCGGTGGACACCCGGACGGGCTCGCCATCCGAGACGCCGATACCGGCAGCGGTGGCCTGGCTCAGTCGGGCGACGCTCGGCTTGCGGGTGCCCGCCAGGTACGGTTCGCCCTCCTGTTCGACACCCAGGTCGAGGAGCAGGCGCCAGGAGGCGAGCACCGCTTCGCCCGGTCCCGATCGGGGACCGGCGGCCGGCTCGGTGGTGGTCGGGGTCCATTCCCGGGCACCGGCCCAGGCTCCCAGCGCTGTGATCTCGGCGCGCAGCTCGGCCACCGAACGCGGCGCGGGATCCAGGTCCAGGTAGTCGGTCAACAGAGCCAGGACATCGGCGTCGGCGAAGGTCGTGGCGTCGGGGAAGGCGCGGTCGAACGGCCGGCGCCGACCCTCCCAGTTGACGAAGGTCCCCTCCTTCTCGGTGACCACGGCGATGGGCAGGACCACATCCGCCAGCGCGGTGACCTCGGACGGCCTGGCTTCCAGGGACACCACGAACGGGGTCGCCTTGACCGCCTTGAGGAACTCATCGGCGTCCGGGACATCCGAGGCTTCGACCCCGGCAACGAGCAGGGCGCCGATCGCCGGCTCGAGTTCGTCTTCGTCCGGCGCTGGGACGGCCGCCTGGTCGGCCAGGATCTGGGCGACGATCTCGGGCAGGCTGCGACCCGGCGCGTCGGGCAGGTCGTCAGCGGCGATACCCCACGCCCCGGCAACCTCGCGCCGTGCGGCGGGATCGGTCAGCGGGCGACCGCCGGGCAACAGGCCGGGGAGGCAGCCGGTGTCCACCGCGCCGCGTTCTCCGGCCCGACGGGGCACCCACGCCAGCGCGGCACCCGTGCGGTCGGCCAGGTCTGCGGCCGCCGCCAGCGCACCGGCCGCTCCGGCAGCACGTTCA
>WBZT01000468.1_pt1 | contig 32703 bp, 21 predicted proteins | sample 5204241 | NCBI WGS metagenome assembly WBZT01 (sample SAMN12344358, study PRJNA552823) | activated sludge metagenome | biome: Activated sludge suspended growth; feature: Nitrification reactor; material: Wastewater; isolation source: activated sludge from nitrification reactor of wastewater... | reverse complement strand
AATGACCCTTCCTTTTGGAAAACCACCGATTCCAAGTGCCACATCAAGACCTATGGATCCTGATGAAATAATATCTATTTCATTCATTACGGCTTTATCTCCCAATTTCATGATAGATCCTTTTCCATAGGTCTTTTCCAATCTATCAATCGTGAGCTGTAATGCTTTTAATTTTTCATCTTTTTCTTTTGACATATTCTCAAGTTTTAAGTTTGCAAAATTAATGGAATTTAATGATATATTGTAAATTATTAATATATTAATTTAGGCACACCATTTAGAACAGAAGCTTATTTTTACATGATGAATGCATTGAAAATTTTAGATGAAAAGGAATGGAGCATAGAAGAAATAATTTCAATTTGGGAAAGCGATGATTCTATTTCATTGTCTGAACAAATAAAAGAAACCATTCGTGATAGCCGAGATAAATTAGAACGATTTATATCAGATTCCAGAAATGCAATTTATGGAATTAATACCGGCTTTGGAGCACTTTGCAATACAATTATTGAACCAAATGATTTAGATCAACTGCAAATTAACCTAGTGCGATCACATGCCTGCGGTACTGGCAAACCTGTATCAGCTTCGATTTGTAAATTGATTCTGTTACTAAAAATTATTAGTTTGTCAAAGCCTTATTCATGCATTAGGCTTGAGTTGTTAGAATTTCTTGTTCAAATTTATAATCATAAACTTTATCCCAGAATTCCGGAAATGGGATCACTAGGTGCTTCCGGCGATCTAGCCCCTTTAGCTCATTTAAGTTTGTTGTGCATTGGAGAGGGGGAATTACTGGATTCGAAAGACAGTGTGTTAGATACCATTAAAAGCAAGGGGATTGAACTTCCCATGTTAAAATTTAAAGAAGGGTTAGCGCTTTTGAATGGAACACAATTTTCATTGGCCATATTGTTGGATGCTTTGAAAAAATCAGAAGAACTACATTGGCTTTCCAATATAATTTCTGCGATGTCAATGGAAGCGTATAATTGTTCTACTGATTTTCTACATGAAGAAATTCACATGATTAGAAAGCAAACCGGTCAGATTAAGACAGCAGAAGTAATTAGACGATATTTATTAGACAGTAATTTATCTTCAAGAATAAAAAACTCTGTTCAAGATCCATATAGTTTCAGATGTATTCCCCAGGTTCATGGAGCAAGTTTTGATGCTATTCAATTTGTCAAAGGCATTGTAAAAAATGAAATCAATGCGGTATCTGACAATCCACTTATGTTGTCAGATGGCAAAATCGTCTCTGGAGGAAATTTTCATGCACAACCACTTGCTTTGGCTTCAGATTTCCTAAGTATTGCAGTAAGTGAATTAGGAAATATTTCAGAAAGAAGAATCTATCAATTAATTAACGGAAATCGAGGACTACCTGAATTTTTAACGGTGAATCCAGGAATCAATTCAGGTTTTATGATTGTTCAATATTCTGCGGCATCTTTGGTGAGTATGAATAAACAAATGTCCACGCCATCTTCTGTGGATAGTATTGTGACAAGCAAAGGCCAGGAAGATCATGTTAGTATGGCAGCCAATGCCGCACTCAAATGTTCTGGTATAGTGCAAAGAACAAAACTGATCGTCTCCATGGAATGGATGACGGCATGCAGGGCCTGGCATTTCAGACCAAAGGACTGGATAGCAGGAGAAAAGTTAAGTTCCATATACTTAAAATATAGAAACAAGATATCTTATAAAGAAGATGACTATATTCCTTCATCAGAATTTGATGTTACTGCAGACTTTTTAACTCAAATTTATAAGAATTTGGTTTGAATAAGCGATATACAATAATTGTCCTCCTTTTTATTAATTGCTATGTTCTTAGAGGACAAAAAGGATCTGCAAATTATGGTATTACGCTTCAAATTAGCAGATTGGCGGTGCATAGTCCGAAATTAAAATTTGTACCAGCAGGATTTGGAGGCGCCATTGATTTTTCTATTAGCAAAAACATTAAGGGTAATGATTACTGGCAGCGTATCTATCATTATCCTTTATATGGTGTAATATTTAAGTACATGCATCTTGGCGCTCCCCGTGAATCTCTGGGTTATGCATTGGTAATAAGCCCTTTTTATGAATTTACCATTCATACCAACAAATATTATTCATCGCATTTTGTGGTATGCAGTGGATTAAGTTATAATTCAAAAAAATATGACCCATTGTACAATCCTTTGCAAAACGCAATTAGCACAAGTTGGAATAATCATACTTCCTTTGAATGGAAACTAAAATTTAATGCTTCCAAAAGATTTAATTTGTATACTGGTATCTCCTTAACTCATATTTCAAATGGATCATTCAAATCTCCGAACCTTGGATTAAACTACATTAATTTGTTAGTTAGTATTCAACATAAAGGAATTATTCACAGAGAGGAGAAGGATATAGTCATTCCAAGACTTAAAAAAAATCTGTTCTCTGCAAATTATGGTATTGCATTTAGAGAACATAAGATACCAGGTGGGCCTAAATTTAAAGTATATAATTTAAATGTGGAATATGGTAGAATGTATTCAGCATACAAATTTATTAAATTTGGATTTGATATGGAACAACACACACTTTCGGCTTATTTTGCAGAGCGCTCAGAAGTGAAGTCAAATATTAAGATGGGATATAATTTGAGTCTACGAATGCATGTTTTTGCAGGACACGAATGGGAACTTGGAAGAACCAATCTTGAGACCCGAATAGGTTATCAAATGTTGAATAATATATTACTTGAAGGAGTGCCACTCTATGCTAAAATGATATTTCAATACCATTTGCCAGTTTTTAAAGTACCTAATGTAAAAATCAGTCTTGGGATTTGTCTTAAAGCCCAATATGGAAATGCAGAATATATAAGTGCAATAGCTGGTCTGCGTTACAAGTTCTAAGGATTTATCCTCTGGGATGACTTTTCTAATTGATGCATTGCCATTAATTGTTTCAAGGATCTTTCCATATTATCAATATTTCCATCGAGGAAAATAACATTTCCCTTTCCTTGTTCAGCAAAATTTTTAATAGCTTCTGTCCAAATATTAAACATAATAAAAGACGCGTCTAAATTATTATCTTCCATAAGTTTGGCTGCTTTGCTCATACCCTTTGCAACCTCTTCCCTAAAAGAAGCAATTCCTTGACCACGCAATTGAGCCGCTAATTTTTCTGCTTCTGCTGAAATCCGAATGGCGTTCCCCTCAGCCTCTGCGGCCTTTGTTTTGGTAATTAACAAAGCTTGTCCTTCATTTTCTGCTGCAGCTTTTAAATTATTTGAGGCAACAACTTTAGCCATGGATCTCATTACTTCTTCATCGAAAGTAACATCGTTAATTTGTAAATCAATCAGATGATAACCCCAGTCTTCTAATGTTTTGTCAAGGTGTTCTTTTACATTTTCAACAATTTCTCTTCTTAAAACAAGAACCTCACTTTGTTTTTTAGTGGCAACGAATGCCCGAACAGAACCTTCAACCGAACGAATTAAGGCTTGCATAAAGTTTTTTTCATCAACAAATTTAAAAGCAACATTTTTAATTGTTTCTTCATGTTGATCAAGAACAGAAAATAATAGCATGGCTGTAAAATTGACATTAGCCTGATCAATAGTTACAGCTTGAAACCCTAATTCAGCGCTTCTATTTTGAACTGAAATTCTTTTAAGAATACTTTCAATCAATGGGATAATAAAATTTAGTCCTGGAGACAAAATTCTCCTGTATTTTCCAAAAATTGTAACCACAGCCACCGTTCCCTGGTCAACAGTTCTAAAGGAAAGAAGTAAAATTAAAAAGATAATTATCGAAATTAAAAGTATGGTCATATTTATAAATTTTATTAATTAACTAATAAAGATAATTACCTTCAATAGGCAATCTCCTACCGGATCCAAATGATTTATACGAAACTCTAAGAACAGGTGGGGACTGAAATCTTTTAAACTCTGCGCTATTAACCATTTTAAGAATTTTTAAAACCAAGTTCTTATCTGCCCCTTGATTGATAATTTCATTTGGACCTTTGTGTTGCTCAATATATTGATATAGAACCTTATCAAGTATTGCATAATCTGGCAAACTATCACTATCCTTCTGGCCTGCTTTCAACTCAGCAGAAGGCGGTTTAAGAATAGTGTTAATCGGAATTCTGACAGATTGACGGTTAATGTAATTTGCGAGTTCATATACTTCTGTTTTATAAACATCAGCAAGCACTGCAATTCCACCACACAAGTCTCCATATAAAGTACCATATCCAACAGCCATTTCACTTTTGTTGGTTGTATTTAGAAGAATATATTTAAACTTATTGCTAAACGACATCAGAAGCATTCCTCTAATACGAGCCTGGATATTTTCCTCTGTAACATTAGCGGGTAAATCCTTAAAGTATGGCTTTAAAGTATTGAGATACGTTTCAAAAATAGATTGAATTGGAATAATTTCATGATGAATACCAAGGGTATTGGCGAGTTCAATCGCATCGGCAACTGATCCAGTTGATGAATATTCTGAAGGCATCAATAAAACGTGAACATTGTTGCTGCCAAGTGCATCACTTGCTAATACTGCAGTTACTGCTGAATCGATTCCTCCCGAAAGGCCAATTATAGCAGATGTAAAATTCATTTTGTGAAAATAATCTTTGATCCCTAAAATTAGCGCTCTATAGATTAAATCATACTTTTCTTTAACTTGTTCAAAATGAGGTTTGCCAATACATACTTTATCCAGATCATAACATTTGATCTCCTCTTCGAAGTAATTAAGTTCATCGTAGCAACTGCCATCCGATGAAGCAACAACAGATCCTCCATCAAAAATAATATCGGTCTGTGCGCCGACGCAATTGACATAAAATATGGGTATACCATATTTTTTTGCATTTGCTCGAATAATGGACAATCTGTCGGACGTATGTTCAAAACTAAAAGGTGAAGCAGAAAGATTTAACATTAAATCGGGCTGTTCTACCATCATTTTATCCATGGGGCAAAAATTGTACATTGGATTCTCGTTATCAAGGTTCCAAATATCCTCACAAATGGTTATTGCAATTCTTTTGTTTTTAAATTGAAATGTCTTAAAATCAGAAGATGGTTCAAAATATCTGTATTCGTCAAAAATATCATAATTCGGCAAGAGACCTTTATGAGCAATATGCTGTACTTTACCTTTATAAAGAAAGAAGGCAGAATTGTATAAATCTTTGCCTTCAGTGTTAGGATTAATAGTCGGTGAACCAATGGCAATTCCAATATCAATTGATTCTTTTGCAAGTTCATAAACAACTTCCATGGACTTATGAATAAAATCTCTAAATTCCAAAAAGTCTATCGGGGGATAACCGCAAGTTGCCAATTCACTAAAACAAATAAGATCAGCATGCATTAGCCTTGCCTGAGCAATGGCGGATTTAAATTTCTGAAGATTACCTTTAAAATTGCCAATATGTAGATTAATTTGTGCTATCGCGATCTTCAAGCTAAATAAATTTTTAGCAAATGTACTTGAAATATTTTGCTAAAAGAATAAAAACAAAAAGAGTAGTGGCTACTTTTGAGCTCTGTAAATTATGGAAGGATTTCTAGTATCAGCACGCAAGTATAGACCCCTCAGGTGGTCAGACGTTATTGGTCAGGAGCACATTACCCTGACGCTAAAAAATTCAATTGCTAAGAATCAAGTAGCACATGCTTTTCTATTTTGTGGACCAAGAGGAGTTGGTAAAACTACTTGTGCCAGGATTCTTGCCAGAGTACTAAATTGTGAAAATCCAACCAGTGAATGGGAGCCTTGCAATATATGTAAAACATGTATGGCGTTTCAGGAAAACAACTCTTTCAATATCTTTGAAATAGATGCCGCCTCAAATAATTTAGTCGATGATATGCGAAATCTGGTTGAACAAATCAGGTATCAGCCTCAACAAGGAAAATATAAAATATATATCATTGATGAAGTTCACATGTTAACTACTGCAGCTTTTAATGCATTTCTTAAAACATTGGAAGAGCCACCGCCCTATGCAAAGTTTATCCTAGCAACAACAGAAAAGCACAAAATTATTCCAACCATATTAAGTCGTTGTCAGGTTTATGACTTTAGAAGAATCTCTATTAAAGATATTATACGACAACTGAAAGCCATTTGTAATTCCGAAAATTTGGAATCAGAGCCTGAAGCTTTATATCAAATAGCTCTGAAAGCAGATGGTGCCATGCGCGATGCATTATCAATTTTTGATCGGATTAAAAGTTACTCAGGAAAAAATATTAGTTATCAAATGGTGTTGGATAACTTAAATATTTTGGACTACGATTACTATTTTAAATTTTTAGATTGTTTTCTTACAGAAGATTTAAAGGGAGCATTTGAACTACTGGATCAAATAATAAAACTAGGATTTGAACCAGAATTGCTATTAGAAGGACTTGGCGTACATTCAAGAAATTTATTGGTTTGCAAAAATGAAGAGATGATTAATTTATTGGATGGAAGTGATGAAGTAAAGCAGAGATATATCTTGCAGGCAAAAAACTGTAACCAGAGCTTTATTCTTTCGTGTCTCGATCTAATAAATGAATCTGAAATAAATCTTTCAAAAACTAAAAACAAAAGACTACACACAGAAGTACTAATAGCTAAACTATGTTATTGGCAAAGGAGAAAAGAGCAATTCAGCAATGTAGAAGTTGATCCAAATTCAAACAGAAAAACGGTAGAGAAAAAACAAACAACCTTACTGGCGAAGGAAACAAATTTAAACCATGAAGCACTGGAAAAAATTGAGCTAGAAAGCAAAAAAGTTGTGGTTAAAATTCCTCCTTCAGCCAATGTTCCTTCCAATTCGATACCTAAGCTTGCCAGCCTTGATTCAATTAAGGAAAAAATTCATAGAGAGGAAATAAAAAGAGTGGCTAACCTCATAGAATTAAACTTGGAAAATTTTAGTCAATTCTGGAAAAACAAAATTGAAGTCCAGAAGTCCAAAACATTACAGGAATATATGAAGCAAGCTAAATTGTTGGTTCAGGATAATAATATTTTCGTCAAAGTTGGTAGTATTTTAGGTTTAGAATCCATCAAATCAGAATTAAGACTGGAGGAAGAAATAAATAAAATTTTTATTGGAGAAAAAATAATACTTAAAGTTGAAATAGATCCTGAAATGTCTATTAAAGAAGACCTAATAAAACCAAAAAAGCTTCTTTCTGCAAAAGAAAAATGGGATATAATGATTGAAAATAATCCACTAATTGATGATTTTCAAAAAACATTGGAACTTAAAATTGATGAGGATTAGAAAATTGTTATTTGTTGAATACTTATAAATTTCAGAGACTTGAACATTTATTTCAAAGATTTTAATGAATTGAATTCTCTGGAATTATACAAAATACTTCAGTTGCGAACTGATGTATTTGTGGTAGAGCAAAACTGTTTATATCAGGACATGGATGATAAGGATATCTATGCTAGTCATATTTTGATTTGGGATGAAAATACATTGGTAGCAACGGCGCGTATTTTACCAATTGGAGTTTCCTATCAAGATTATGTTTCAATCGGTAGAGTGTGTACCAAATTTGAATATCGAGGAAAGGGAATAGGAGTAAAATTGATGAAATTATGTCTAGACCAGCTACAATTAAAGTATCCTGGCATAAGAATTAAAATTTCGGCTCAGGCCTATTTATTAGAATTTTATTCTGATTTAGGATTTCGATCCACGGGAGAAACTTACTTAGAGGATAATATTCCCCATATAGCTATGATTAAGAATTTAAATTCTATTTAGTATGATTGCTATTGATGATAAATTGATAAGTGAAGATGTTTTTAGTAGTTACTTCGCATGTGAGTTAGAAACTTGCAAGGGTGCCTGTTGCTGGGAAGGAGATTTTGGTGCTCCTTTAAAAGAAGAGGAGTTAAATAAGTTGGATGATGTGATACCACATCTAAATCAATATTTGCCAGAAGCGTCTTATCTGTATATAAAGGAAAATGGAGCATATCTGTATAATGATGAGTTAGGTGTCTATGTAACCAATTTAATGCCTGATGGTGCTTGTGTATTTATGACTCGTGATAAAGAAGGTATAGCACATTGTGGAATAGAACAAGCATTTAAGGACGGTCGTCACGAATTTCAAAAACCGATTTCATGTCACTTATATCCCATTCGAATCCTCGAAAGACCTGAACAAGGCTTTACAGCGATAAATTATGACCGCTGGAAAATTTGTAATCCAGCTTGCAAAAATGGTAAAAAAAATAAAATTCCATTATATCAATTTTTGAAAGATGCTTTGGTAAGAAGATTTGGAAATAATTTTTATCAGGAAATGGAAAGTGTTGCCTTTGAGTTGGAAAAAACAAAGCAATTATAAAAAAGTACCTTCTGTACAATTCTTACAAATATCAATATTCTTTCTACCGGAAAGTAGCTTTTTTCTTAGATTAAAGTAATTCTTATTCTTCCAAATATTTCTTATTGTGGCGGTTTGCAAGGAACCTAGAGTATGTTCCGCATCTTTGTCAAAGCAACATGGAACCACATTTCCATTCCAGGTTATTACCAATCCTTGCCACATTCTCCAACATTCATTCAACAAATTATTTTTAATCTTAAAAGTTCCATTTTGCATCTGTCTATAACGAGAATAAATATCGGTTTCAGGAATAAATTCGGATCCATTCTCATAATTATAAACTTGTGCAGTTTTGAACTCTAAATGGTCCGCTTCAAGTTGAGAAGCCAGAATCCTCATATCCTTCATTTGATGTTCATTGTGTTTGAATACAATAAATTGTAAAAAAATTAGTGGCGTCTGCATTTTATATTGCTTTTTAACTTTTGTCAGACATTTAATTCCTTGAATAACTTTATCTAAACTTCCTCCAATTCTGTATTTTTGATATGTTTCCTGATTTGTTCCATCGATTGAAATAATAAGACGATCCAATCCGGAATCAACAATCCTAACACAGGTATCATTATCCAAAAAATGAGCATTTGTAGAACTCATAGTATAAACTCCTTTAGATGATGCGTATTTAATCATATCCAGGAGATCAGCATTAATAAATGGTTCACCTTGAAAGTAAAAAATCATAAAGCTTATATCTGCAAGAGAACTGTCTGCAAATTTTAAAAATTGAGCGTATTTCATAGATCCGGTTTCACGATTAAATGACCTGAGACCAGATGGACATTCCGGACAACGTAGGTTGCAAGCGGTTGTTGGTTCAACCGTAATGGTCAGGGGTTGCCCCCATTGAACTGGGTAACGAATTAGTTTAGAAATAAAGTATGAAATAAAAATTTTCAATACATTCATTGCTCTTCTAAACGAAGTTTTTCTAAGAATAAAAATTATTTCTTTTAAATTCATTGTTATGTAAAGATGCAAAGCTTTGTCATATGATCAACTCGTATCTTTGAACAAAATTAAAAAATGAAGTTTTTAATTGCGGGATTAGGAAATATGGATATTGATTATTTTAACACACGCCACAATATTGGATTTGAAGTGGCAGATGAATTAGCCAGAAGGAATTCTGTTGAATGGCAGATCGGAAGATATGCACATATTACAGAATTCAAATTTAAGGGAAGGTTGATCAAATTAATAAAGCCTACAACATACATGAATTTGAGTGGAAAGGCAGTAAAACATTGGGTTATTTCTGAGCAAATTCCATTGGAAAACATACTAATAATTAGTGATGACCTGAATATTGAATTTGGGAGAATAAGGCTCAAGGAGCAAGGGTCAGATGGAGGTCACAATGGACTTAAGGATATCACCGCACAATTAGGGACTCAAAAGTATTCAAGGTTGAGAATTGGCATTGGAAATAATTTTAATAGGGGAAATCAAGTGAATTATGTATTAGGTAAATGGTTGGCGTCAGAAGAAGAATTATTGCCCCAAATATTATCCAAGTCAGCAGATGCCTGTCTTAGTTTTTGTTATGCCGGAATTCAAAATACGATGAATCAATATAATTCTTTTAAAATTGAATAATACAAAAGTATTATTCACTAGACTGTATTTAAATTATGTTGTTTCCAAATATTCCAAATTAATTTAAGAGGTACTAAAAAAGAATTTATTAAACAACATATGCTGAAAAAGATCATTTCAGTTCGAATATATTTAGCCATTGATAATTGATCAGATTCTGATAGATTCTCTACCATCTGCTGTAATCCAATTTCGTCTAAATAATTTTTAAAATCTGAGAATTCGTAACTTAATAAAAAAGAAGCTGGAATCATTAAAAAAATTAATGCCAATTTTAGCCATTGATATCTGGCATATGGTGTCAGGTGCCAAAATAATATCCACCTTATAAAAATAAAGAAGCAAAAAATAAATAGGGTATTTGTTTTAAAGAATGGGTAATCTAGTTTGTAATAAATAATTGGATATAAAATGAAAATTGTAACCACTCCGGTAACAATCCACCAAATCCCTTCAGATAACCATTTATTCTCAATTGCAATCATTTTAAAAAGTTATTAAAAATGATCTTTAATGCTTGAATTAGATGAGTTAGGAATATTTGAATCTTCTTTTTTGACAGCTAATGCAATAATACAGCTAAAAAGAAATTGGACTACAATTCCACCGGCAATTAAGAGCAATGAATTTAGAAAACCAAATGGATTAGAGTTTTGAATTTTGTCAATTTGCTCATCAGTAGCTTTGTCCCCTAAATTATTCCGAAAACTTTCTAATGTTTTAATTTGAAGTTCTTTAAGTTGTTCAATTAAAGAAGGGTCAATAAAGTTGTATAGAATAATGGTAAAAAGTGTACTTAATATTACCGATATCATTGCTCCAACCCAAATATGGGTCATTGCTTCTTTCCAATTAATGTAACCACCAAGTTCATTTCTTCTGGAAATACCAATAAAGTACATTATCCCAAGACCTGCAGCAAACACAAGAAAACCTAAGAAAACGCCTGTTTCTAATTTACCAGTTACTAAATAGAGCGTTAAATAGAATAAAATTGTCGCTACACCCCATATTAACCCATACCTTATGGCTATTAAATATTTTGACATATGAAATTATAATTTTGAATAATCGAATAGGTTTGATTTGTTGTAAACTGCAAGAACTTTTCCCTTAAGATTTTTATTTATTAATGGACTGTTTTTCGATAAGGATTGAATTTGTTCAGGAGAATATTTCCAAATTTTATTTGGGTCAAACCAAGTAATTTCTGCAACTTCGCCTTCTGAAATAATGGCTGAGGGAATGGAAATAATATTTCTAGGTTTGACAGCAACTTTCTGAATCCAATGCTCTATTGAATTGTCAATCATTGCGTAAGTATTAAAAAGTGCAAAAGAAGTTTCTAATGAAATGGCTCCAAAAGCAGCATTTTGAAACTCTAGGTCCTTTAATTCAGCGTTAATCGGAGTATGATCGCTAATAATAATATCAACGGTTCCATCTTCAACAGCTTTCCATAATGCTTTTTGATCTTGAATACTTCTTAAGGGAGGCATTAATTTCAAATTAGCATTAAAATCGCTCATATCCTTATCTGTGAAAGCTAAGTTGAATACAGAGACAGAGGCAAATAAACCAGGGTTATTTTTTTTATTTTTTCTAATTATTTGAATGGATTTGGAAGTTGAAATTTTATTTAGTAACATTTTAGAACCCGTATATTCTAATATGGAAACATCTCTTTGGACAGCAGAATACTCTGCAAGAGATGGATTTGGTCTTAGCCCAAGTGTAGAAGTTTCTGGCGATTCATGTATTTGAGATTTAGGAGATAAATCTTCATCGAAAGAATGCTGAATTAAAATTGTTTCTGGAAGCAGACGAAGATATTCCAGTATTCTTCTTAAAAAACCAGATTTCTGAATGCCGTAATTACCATCAGAAAATGCAACAGCACCTGCTTCATGCATTTGTAGAATTTCAGCCATCTCAATGGCGGAATTATTTTTACTAACCGCACCTATTGGATGAATATATAGACCTAGATTCTTAGATTTATTAATTATAAAATGAACTTCCGATTTAGAATGAATGCATGGATTTGTATTTGGCATGTAGGCGACTCTAGTGTAGCCACCAGCTAGCGCAGCATTTGCAAGTTTGGGCAAATTTTCCCGTTCTTCAAAACCAGGTTCACCACCGTAACAAGCTATATCGACCCATCCGGGTGAAACTATTGAATTTTTGGATTCAAGAATTATTATATTTTTTGGAGTTTGTATCTTGGAAGAAATTTGATGAATTTTTCCAGATTTTATCCAGATGTCTCTCACTTTTTGATGGTGAGGGCTTCTTGGATCTATAATAAGCACACTTCTAAATAAACATTCCATATTAATTATTCTTCCAAAAGCGAATGATTAAACTTTCACATATTAAAAATAAAATTCCCAATAAGATAAGATACCACCAAAGGGATTGTTTTTCATTGGCGTCTTGAATTGATGCCGTCAAATTACCAATAGATGAGCGATCAATAAGTTGTGACGATTTTCCGAATTTTTCAATGATCTGATCATCCGAAAAAAATGCAAGATTTGATTCAGTGCGATCTTCATTGAAGGCAATTGATCCTAAGAGATAACTTTGATTGTATAAATCGTAAATCCCTGAAGTTTTTAATTCTTCATATACATCGATATTTAATTGGTCAGGAGTAAGTTTGGCAGAGGTAATAAATTCATCAGGGCCTTTAAATTGGATGGTATTATCTTTCAAAGTAATGATTTCTTTCATTGGCAAGGATATCATTTGCTCCCGTCCAATTGTATAGGAACACTTATTGGTATTCTTACCCGATATGCATGCTTTAAAAAGCAAGGGTAAAAATATTTCAGCATTTTTAGAGAGAGAATTCAATTCCGGATTAGAAGGTGAACTACAACAATACACGAAAGAATTTCTAACGCCATATCGCAGTACAAATGATGATCCGTCTTTAAAAGAAAGAATTGGTTCGGAAAAAGATGAACTAATTATTTTAGAAGAAGATAATACAAATGGTAATTTTATATTACGGTTTCGCGAATTAAAAACATCATCAAACAAGCCATTTTCATAATGAATGCTACCAACTTCTTTTTTGAAGTTTACCTGTTCAGAATATTTAGGAAAATTAATCGCTTTTTCCAAAGTTGAATAACCCGAAGTTAAATTAACATCTGGAAATACAAATAAGTTAGTTCCTTTTTCAAGTGATTTTTTTAACTCATCTGCAAAACCAGTAGAAATCGCAGGGAGGTCAACCAGAACAATTAATTTGTATCTGTTAAAAGAACTATAATCTAGATTTCCCATGCTTTTAATGGTTGTCTTTAAAGAAGGAATGGCATCAAAACATTCTTTTAGAAAAACGGGTTCTTTTTTATCATATACTAGTAGTACTTCGACCTCTTCTTCACAACGGAAACTCATAAAATACTTATCGTCAAATTGAATAGGGTAATCGGCGATTTTAAGTGTAAGTTTTTGATCGCCGGATTTTTGAATATTCAGAATTATAGTGTCTTCATATGTTTTATTGGAACCTATATTAATACCAGATATGGGATAGTCTTGGCCATTTATATTATAGCTAAGTTTGAGGTCTTCAACAGGACTTGAGCCGTAATTGTGAAGAGAATATATCAAAAAATTTGGCTGAGATTTTAAAATGATTGGGTTAACAAAATAGGCTGAATCAATCGCAATATTGTTTTCGCTAACACCTTTTAATGGCAAAAGAGAGATTTGAATAGAAGAATCTTGAATTTCAATTGGAGTACTAAGAATTGATTTTTGAAAGTCTGAAATGAGATAAACTGACTTATTATATTCTGACAGGTCTTGTAGTGTTAAAGCCTGTCTTCGGAGAATTTTGGATAGTTGATTTACACTGGGACTTTGTTTAATTTCTTCAATGGAAGAGATAGCTTCTTGTTTGGAAAAAACTCTCAACTGTTTACCACTCATTTCATGACTGATAATTTGAAATTTGTCGTAATCTGAATATGCCGAAAGAATATCTAAGGCAGATTTTTTGGCTTTATTAAATAAACTACCTTCAGCATAAGAAGCATTCATGGACCAACTATTGTCTATAAATATACTTACAGCGTTGTGTCTGACAGAATTATTTGTATTTTTTTTGAAATAAGGTTGTGCAAAAGCCAGAATAATGGATGTAAAAGCCAATATTCGGAAGAGTAAAACAAGAAGATTTCTCAACTTGTTTTTATGTGCAGTTTCCTCAACCAGTTCTTTAAGAAATCTTACATTGGTAAAAAGAATTTGTTTGTATCTTCTAAAATAAAATAAGTGTATGACAATAGGTACTGCGAGAAAAGCTAAGGCCCAAAGTATGCCTGGAAAACTGAAATTCATGATTTGGAGTAATGAATAGTGCAAAGCTAATGCCAATATCCGAGATAGATTATATAATAGAATAAAACATGGGCTATTGCAAACGAAAAGATAGGTATTAACCGCGCTTTAGGTATGCACCATTCAGCTAGGATGCATGATTCAAATCTAATTGCTGGTATAACATCGGAAGGTCAGCTTAACTTAATCAATAATTGAATTGAGGTGAATGGTCAGACTGATTTTTTGGACCTTGGTTATGCCATAAGCCAAGTAGAAAATGATTATAATATATTATAAAAAATATTAATATAAAAATTAATTTTGCGGCATGATTGCTTTTATACGTGGAAAGTTAGTCCAATGTCAACCGGCATATGCAGTAGTTGAAACAGCCGGAGTGGGTTACTTGCTTCATATTAGTCTGGCTACCTATTCAAAAATTCAGGATTTGCAAGAAGTATTTATACTTACCCATCAGATCATTAAAGAGGATGGGCATTATTTATATGGATTTGCAGAAGAAGAAGAAAAGTTACTATTTGTTCAATTGATCTCCGTTAATGGTGTTGGTCCAAATACAGCCAGGGTAATCTTATCTTCACTGGAACCCGCTGAGATAAAAAGCGCCATACTTCAAGGAAACGACCTTCTATTTAGAAAAGTTAAAGGGGTTGGCCCTAAAACTGCCCAAAGAATAATTATAGATCTACGGGATAAGGTAGGCAAAGACGCTGGAAATGAGGTAATTACGATTTCAGGATCCCGGCTTGGAATAAAAAGCGAGGCCATGTCAGCACTGTTGGCATTAGGATTTGCACGAAATTCTTCGGAACAGGTTTTAAAAGGAATAGCAGATAAAGAAGTTGAGGAACTTACCCTGGAGGAATTAATAAAATATTGTCTAAAAAAACTATCATAAAAATTCTCGAAATACACACGTTTTCTGGCATTTTCACGTTAATATGGATTATTTATTTAAGGTCTTGATTTTTTCTGGCGAGTATTCTATGGGTAAGATTTTGTTGTATTGTGTGTTAATGGCTCTTGGTCTTGGGTTGGTAAGAGCTGGAGGAAGGGAACTGCCATCTATGTTTGAAATTCAAGTTGGTTCAAAAATTTTGGACACTATTCCTTATAAAAACAGACCTGGTAGTGATCCGGAGCGAGATAAAAAAAATCCATTTGATCTTAAAGATCCAAAAGTAATTGATAAGGAAGTTGAATATGATCCTGTAACCGGAGCATACACTATAAAGCAAAAGATCGGGTCAGACTATTACAAAAACCCGAGCGATATGACTTTCGATGAGTATCTAGCTTATAAGTCAAGACAACAAGATAGTCGATATTACAAGGATAAATCTGGAATAAGTACCGCTAAAAGCAGATTTCAATCTGCTATTGACCCATTGAAAAAACTGGACCTAAAGAAAAACCTTTCCGATAGACTTTTTGGAGGCCTGGGGATTCAAATTGAACCTAGGGGAAATGTAGACATGACTTTGGGGGCTTATTACAATTTTAACGATAATCCAAATCTAACGTTGCAGCAAAAAAGAATTTTCAGTCCGGATTTTACGATGAAAATTCAACTTGAGGTTAACGCAAGTATTGGTGATAAACTTAAGCTTAATACCAATTATAATACACAATCAACCTTTGATTTTGACAATAAACTTAAATTGGCATACGACAGCGAAAAGTTTACAGAGGATGATATTATTAAAAAAATCGAAGCAGGAAATGTAGCATTGCCTTTACGATCCACCTTAATTAAAGGATCCCAAAATTTATTTGGATTTAAGACTGATTGGCAATTTGGTCATTTAAAATTAACCGGATTGATAGCCCAACAAAGGGCGAGAAATGAAAATATTACCACCAAAGGAGGCGGGGTGTTTCAGGAATTTCGGTTAAGACCAGATCAATATGATGAAAACAGACATTTTTTTCTAAGTCATTACAATAGAAATGTCTACGAGGTAGCATTAAGTACTTTGCCGGAAGTCAATAGTTTATTCAAAATAAAGGATATCGAAGTTTGGATTACAGAAGAGGGTTCTAATACAAGAGAGACCAATGTCAGAGATATTGTAGCACTTGCTGATTTGGGTACACCGGAAGGATTGCCCTTCGACATGAGCCAACAGAATGTCATGAGATTTACCACAGGAATAACCCCTCCAAAAGATATATCAGGAAATGCATTGGCCTCCAATCAATCCAATGACTTGCTGAATCAGATTTTAGATGATCCCGATGCTAGGGATCTCAATAAAGTTGTCAATACCCTAACCAATAAATTCGGCTTAATTCAAGGAAGAGATTTTGAGAAAGTGAGAGCCAAAAGATTAGCTACCACTGAGTATAGTTATAACCCAGAGTTAGGATTTCTTTCTCTAAGAGTAAGACCTAGACCCAATCAGGTTTTAGCAGTAGCTTATCACTATATTTATAATGGAAGGGAAGAAGATCCGAGAACCAAAGCTAAGTACAAAGTAGGTGAAATTTCATCTGATGTTAAGTCTGATAGTACAAACTTTAAAGTAATGTTTGTTAAGTTACTGAAATCTTCCAATCAGGTAACAACATTGCCTTCTTACGATTTGATGATGAAGAATGTTTATCCGATTGGTGGATATAATATCGGACAAGAGAATTTTACATTTGATATATTTTACGAATCACAAGATGGTGTTCAAAGACGATTCATTGAAGATCTGGATGGATATCCATTATTAAATTTATTCAGACTAGATAATCTCAACAAAACCAGTGATCCACAGCCAGATGGAATATTTGATTGGGTAACTGGCCAAACGGTTATTCCACAAAGCGGATCTGTTATATTTCCTGTATTAGAACCTTTTGGAACGGGTCTTAAAAAACTATTAAGCCGTGTTGAAACAGACCCAAATAAAGTTGATATTATCTATAACAAATATCAATATGAATCTCTATATGATTCATCCATAACCAAGGCAAGACAAAGGCTAACTTCCAATCAATTTATTTTAAAAGGTACTTATAAAGCGAGTAAAACCAATGAAATATCTCTTAATACTTTTGGATCAGACCCAAATGCCAAAATCATAGTTAGAGCAGGATCATTGACACTTACTGAGAATGTAGATTACATTGTAGACAGAAATGCTGGAAAGGTTACCATTATCAATGAATCCTACCTTACAGGAAATGCGAATATAAGTGTGGATTATGAGAACAATTCGCTATTCAATATTCAGACTCGGTCTATGTTAGGATTTCGAGCGGAATATGCGAAAAGTAAAGATTTTTATATTGGGACAACCTACATGAATCTTTTTGAAAGACCGTTTACACAAAAGGTTAATTTGAATGAAGATCCAATAAATAATAAGGTTTACGGCCTTGATTTTGGAATTACCAAACAAGCACCCTGGCTGACAAGGGCTCTGGATGCCCTTCCACTTTATACCACCAAAGAGAGTTCGAAGGTTTCACTCCAGGCTGAAGCCGCATATCTAAAACCGGGTTATTCCAAAGCAATTGAGCAAACTGGAAGTTCTGGTGGCGTAATATATATTGATGATTTTGAAGGAAGTGCAACGGGGATAGGATTATATTATAGTCCGGCACAATGGATTTTGGCTTCAGTACCAGTTACGGGTATATTAGGAGATAATTTTTTAGGAAATGAAGTTGTCAATAATCGATACACGTCTTCAAACAGAGCAATGTTGAGTTGGTACCGAATTGATCCATCTGCACGTTCAGGTTCACCAGATGAAAGAAATTCTTATTCCAGACGTGTCGATGAAACAGAAATTTTTCCCAACCGACAAAGGCCCATTGGCTTTACGCAAGAATTGACTTTTGATGTGAGTTATTATCCAAGAGAAAAAGGACCCTATAATTATGATGTCCCTAATGGTATTGTTGGAGGATCAGGTAAACGGACTTCAGGGATTGACCGAGACAATAAATTGATTAATCCTTCTTCACGATGGGCTGGAATAATGACTAAATTGAATACCAATGATTTTGAGGTTGCCAACGTTGAATATATTGATTTTTGGATGCTCAATCCTTATTTACCAAAATACAATAAATCCGAACCGATTTCAAAACCAGGTAAATTAATCATGCAAATCGGGACATTCTCAGAAGATATATTAAAGGATGGGATAGGTCAGTTTGAAAATGGCTTACCTACCACTGGTATCAATCTTCCGGTTAATGTCACAACCTTTGGTCAAATGTGTAGAAAACCACCGGTTATTAATACATTTGAAGTCAATGACAGAGAACAACAAGATATTGGATTGGACGGTTTGGGAAAAAATAGTCAGCCAACAGAACAAGAATTTTTTGAAAAAGACTATTTGCAGGAATTACGAACATATTTAAATCCAACAGTATATTCAATAGTCGAAAAGGATCCATCAAACGACGACTATCTTTCCTACAGAAGCAATACATTTCCACCAAATACAACGGTATTGGAAAAATATAAAAGGAATTCTATGCTGGAAGGAAATTCACAGGTGGATCCTGGAAATGTTATTTCTACCGCATCTACCGCCATTCCGGATCAGGAAGATTTAAATTTTGATAAGTCCTTAAATGAGATAGAATCATATTACTCCTATAATATCAATTTAGATACCCTTGGTGACAACTCTAGGTTAAAATCAGAATATATCACTGAGTCTATACAGAAAGTCAATGAAGAGGGCATTACAGAAACCTGGTATAGATTTAGAATTCCTATTACTAAAGGACAAAAGGTTGGCCCGATAAGTGATTTCAGATCCATTCAATCTATGAGGATGTTGATGACAGAGTTTGACGAAAATGTCACACTTCGATTTGTAAAATTTCAACTCGGAAGAAACACATGGAGAAGAGATTCATCCTTATGTTTTGGGGATCAGGGCAATGAATTAATTTTGGATAAAATTGACATTGAGGAGAACAGCGGAAAGCTTCCATTTAATTATGTGTTGCCTCATGGAATTGCACGTCAACAAATATTTGGTGCTACCACCGCTAATGTTTTTCAAAATGAGGCAAGTATTTTAATGCGCAAGTCTAATTTATTGCCTAATTGCACCCAGACCATTACAAAAATAACTGATCTCGATATACGTCGATATGAACGTTTTAAAATGTTTGTTCATGCAGAGGATGCAGGACAAGGTGTAGCAAAAGGTGATTTGAAAGTATTTGTGCGAATTGGAAAAGATTTTACAGATAATTATTATGAATATGAGATACCTGTAAGGATGTCAACCATAGATAATGCTTCCGTTAATTTTTCTGATTCTATATGGTTGGCAGAAAATGAGTTTGACTTTCCATTAAAATTATTTATTGATTTAAAAAATGAAAGAAATCTCAAGGGTATTCCATTCAATATTTCTTATAGTATAGCCGACCCGGAAAAACCTCAAAATACAGTTAGGATCATTGGTAACCCTAATATAGGAACTATTCGTGGGGTTGTCATTGGTATGCATAATTCTTCACCAAATCAGATTAATAATGCTGAAGTTTGGGTGAATGAGATGCGATTAACCGGTATAGAAAATCACGGTGGATTTGCAGCATTAGCAAGAGGTGAAGCACAGTTGGCAGATCTTGGCAATATTAGCGTTGCGGGAGCAATTACATCAATTGGTTATGGTGGAATTGATCAAAGACTTAATCAAAGATCACTGAATGATATTAGACAATTAGATGCAACAACTTCACTGGATTTAGGAAAATTTATACCAAAGTCAGTTGGAGTTAGTTTGCCTTTCACTGCACAATATTCTGTTACTTCAAGTAAGCCAGAATTTGATCCAAATGATTTGGATGTAAAATTAAATGATAAAATAGATCAGGCTAAAACTGCACAAGAGAAGGATTCGATCAAAAATAAGTCTGTTGATTATAGTTCTGTTCAGGGATTTGCTTTTAATAATGTACGTAAAAACAGGACAGGTAGCGCAAAACCTAAACCTTGGAACATAGAAAACCTTGCTTTGAGTTATGGACAATCCAACAGTTTTAAGAGAAATCCAATTATTCTTGAAGATAAATTGAATATAAAGAAAGGCGCATTGGATTACAACTATTCAATGCAGACGAAATATATTCAACCTTTTAAATTTATTAAGAGTAAGTATTTAAAATTAATATCTGAATTTAACTTCAACCTCCTTCCAAACAATGTTGCTATTCGGAATAATCTGGACAGAAGGCAATCGATTACTGTATATCGATTTGCTGCTCCAAAATACTCTACCTGGGAAACCGTAAAGTTTGGTTGGTTAAGAGATTACACCGTCAACTGGGATCTTACCAAGTCCATAAAAATTAATTATAACGCACAAGTTGAAGCGATCGTAGATGAAATTACGTACAATCCTTTAAAGCAGTCTTATGTAAATCCATTAACCGGACGCAGTGTTTCTGAATCTGATAAAAAACCATTTTTGTTGGATAACCTAAAAGGATTTGGTAGAATTAAAGAATATAAACATTCTCTTTCGGTCAATTATACTTTACCTACAAAGTTTATTCCGGGATTTGATTGGATACAATCCCGCGTTCAATACAATTCCAATTTTGGTTGGTCTTCCGGTTCACTTATTCAGATCGATACGCTTGGTAGCGTTATTTCAAATGGTCAAACGATTGCACTAAACGGAGAATTTAATTTTTCTAACTTATATAACAAAATTCCCTATTTAAAACGGGTAAATAGCGAAAGTGAGGGCACTGCCAGGCGGACACCAATCAAGGCAAAGCCAAATTCGAATAAAGATATTGGAGTAAAAGATAAAAAGAAAAAAGAACCGGCGGAGCGTAAAATTACAATGGCTGAAAAAATTATTGTCAGACCACTAATGTTGGTACGACGAATACAATTGAATTATTCCGAAAACAACACAACGATAATTCCGGGATTTATGCAGAGACCTGAATTATTAGGAATGAACAAGGGATTTCAAGCTCCTGGATGGTCTTTCGTGGCAGGTTTGAAACCAGATATCGGTGCTGGGGGATTTTTAGATGAGGCCGCTTCCAAAGGCTGGATAACCAATAACATTTTTCTCAATAAGGAAGTTATCCAAAGATCAACAAAAGTTTTTGGAGCGAAAGGAAGAATAGAACTGTTCAAAGGTTTTAATTTAGATCTAAATATTGATCGAAATTATACCAGAGACCACACTGAAACTTTCAAATTCGATGAAGTCTATTCTAATCCGGGACAGTTTGCTTATCAGCATTTAAAGGGTTTTGAAAATGGACAATTCAGTATTAGTTACATTGCAATAAATACATTGTTCAATCGAAATATTGATACTTTATTCAGAGACTTTGGTAGAAACAGAGAGATTATTTCAAAAAGGGTTGGAGCAGAATATAACATTAATCAACCTTATCAATTCAACCCAAATTATACAGATGGATTTGCAGGTGATCATCAGGATGTTATTATTAATTCGTTTCTGGCAACCTACAGCAACAAGAATCCAAATACTTCGAAATTGGATGTGTTCAAAACCTTACCCTTGCCCAATTGGCAATTAAACTATTCCGGACTTTCTAAGCTTCCTTTTTTCAGAAATATTTTTCAAGATTTTTCGATAAGGCATGCCTACAAAAATCTATTAACCATGAATAGTTACAGAACAAATCTGGATTATCAGGAGAATCTTCAAGGAATTCCTACCGCAAGAAAATCAGATTCTTTAGCCAATTCATATTATTCAAAATTTGAGATTCCAGAAATTACTGTCAACGAATCTTTTAGTCCTTTAATTGGAATTAATATTAAAACCAAAGGAGGACTTGATCTTGCTTTTGATGTGAACAAAAGTAGAAACCTTCAAATGAAGAGTGGAATTGAAGGCCAACTTGAAGAAAGAAATTCAACAGGATACACTTTGAGAGCTGGATATGTAATTAAAAACGTTTATCTTTCTTTTCTACCGGGGGCGAAAAAAATCAAAAAGCCAACAAAAAAACTAAAAAAAGGACAAACCAAGGAAGAAGTCAATGCAAAATTGCCGAAGGGGAATGATCTACAAATTTCTTTGGATATGAATGTTCGAGATGATATCAGCAAATTACATCGTCTTGATGAAGGAATACCTGCAAGGGCATTTGAAGGGGCAAAGCAAATTACAATTACGCCTGCTATTCGATATACGCTTAATAAAAATTTAAATCTTAGATTGTTTGTAGATTATTCAAAAAGAATTCCTTACGCGATTACGAATTCATTTAAAGATATAAGAATTAATGGTGGTCTGACGGTTCAGTTTTTATTGAACTAGAATCTGGGATTACTTCGAATTATTGGAAATTTTCTAATTAAGACTTTCTATTTCCATTTAATGTTACAACCAGCACTGGGATACTGAACCGAAGGGATTGGTTTGTTATCAATAAGGCAATCTAACGCATTCAATAGGTCAACACCAGTTGGTGGTATGGCATTACCGGGTCGGGACGAGTCAAATCTGCCTCTATAAACTAAATTTCTTTGACTGTTGAATACATAAAAATCAGGGGTACAAGCTGCCTGGTAAGATTTTGCCACTACCTGAGATTCATCATAACAATAAGGAAAGCTCAGCTTATATTTTTTAGCAAATAAAATCATTTTTTCAGGAGAATCTTCCGGATAATGTTCGATATCATTGGAATTAATTCCAATAAATTGAAAGCCTTTAGCTTGATAATTAACATCTATTAAGGCAATTGATTGAATTAAATGAATAACATAAGGACAATGGTTACACATAAAAATGATCACAGTGCCTTTGAATTCAGCTGCATTCTTAAGATTAATAGGTTGATTTGACAGCACATCAATTAGTTCAAAATCAGGGGCAAAAGTCCCTAGCGGCAACATGGTAGAATCTGTAAGTGACATATTATTGACAAGTATGAATAGAGAGAATGTAATCGTTAAGTAAGTTAATTTTGCGTACTTCTTTAAAACCCAGGAAATCGGAAATCATAGTTTTTTGAAAAGTCCGAACCATTTCACTTTGCAATGAATCAGCAATTCTACTGTAAGACCAATGCCATTTTTCTTCGTTAAATCCCAAACCATTTCTTAAATCTTTGGGAGTATAAGTTTGACAAAATCCAAATTCTCCTGCATGTATTCTCAACCATGAATACATTTTTTCTCCTTCCGGAGTATTAAAAAATTCATCTTCAACTGCGTTCAGATCAATTTCAGTTCCCCAGTGATGCCTTGAAAAACCTGGTGGTGCCGTGTATTCTAATATTTTATATGCGCGTCTTAAAGTATTTTTATAAGTTGTAGTCAACTTTTGACCATCAATTTTGACCTTCCCACGCCATTTATTTTCCCATATTAATTTCTGGGAATCAAAGGTTCGTGTAGCGGAAATAATTTTTAATTCAATAGAATCTTTTTTTGCAGCTTCTGCCATTTTCAGAAAAGCTTCATAAACTTCTCGCAGCAAATAAGATGGTTTGAAACAAAATTGTGAATCAACTGTAGCGAAGTCATTTAAAATGGATGGTTCAAATTTTCCATGTAAATGCGAAGCAGATAAAAATTCCAAATCTGATTTCAATTTCTTAACTTGTTTTGTCAAATTTTCATTAGACTGTGACTGTGGAGAATTTAATATCAATAAAAAGAATATCAAATACAGAATTGCGAATTTGTTATTTCTTAAGTCCAAGTTTTTTCTTTCTTTGATTTTCCTGGTCTTCAATTACTTCTTCAAGGGTTGTCTTCTTTTTTACTGTTTCGGCATATGCTCCTTTATTTTCTAATAAATAATAAATATTAGTTAGCCATTTTGCAGTATCCGGTTCTTGGGAAGGGCTTGTAACGTATTCCTCAATAATTGGAGATTGAAGCACAAAACTAGAGGTATTCATAAGATAATCCATTTTGGCATGCGCATTTTTTAATGTATTATAAAAACCATAATGCTCAAGTTTCAAACAAGGTGTTGTCGGAATTTCAATATATTCAAAACCCAATGGGACATTAACTTTTGAATTGACAGGTAAGGCTGCCATCAAATCGACAATACTGTTTACACCATCCCAACCATACACCATTCCTACCGGTGGTCCAGCAGGACTAATTTTGATAGAATCTAATAGGTGATAAATTTTAGGAAAGTTTTCTGCATAAAATTTTTGCATTTTGTAGTTTGGTATGGGCATTTTTATTCCAACATATTTTCTGGCCTCAAATTTTCCTGACTTAGTTCCAAAGGAAGAGTTAACAAGATTTTCAATATAAGACTTTAAGGAATTAAGATCTGCATTTTGTAAAGTATTAAAGTTATCTTCAAAATGCATATAGAATGGCCTCATTAAAAATGGAATTTTTTGTTGTAATCTGGAATTTACATTCAATAACAGGCTAGTCTTAGATTCTGGAATAATCTGCCAATAGGTAGAAACGGCCGATGGCCATTGATCATTTTGGATATATGACACCACCACAGAATCTTTGAAAGCTTCTTCAAGAAATGTCTGACCTTTTCCAAAAGTTGGGCCATTAAATGTAAAGCTTGCACCAATATTGGTAAATCGCCCACCTAAACTAAAGTTAAAATTAGGGTCTAGATTTTTCCAGCTTAACCAGTTTTTCCATTCTCTGACATCATTTAACATCAAAAAGCAGATACTTTTGGAACAATTAATTTTTACGGAGCTCTTAACGTTCATCGTTTTTGGAGAAAAATAACAAACAATCAGGTATACCAATATTGCAGCTATTATTCCGATTATAGCGAAAAGGATATTTTTATTTGGTTTCATTCATATAACTATTAAAAAGTTTCAGCCATTTAAAAATGGCTTCAAGTCAAAATTGAAGTGTAAAGATACAAGGAATAATTGCCCTAAAAAATCCTTCTGTAAACACAAGCAATTTTTAACCTTACATTATCATTTTGTATTATGGTAAGGTTGAAGACCATATATGGGAGGCTTGATTTTGATCAGCTTTATATGCTGTAAGTCTAATTTGAACTTTTAATTTTTGGGCCATTGGCCATTTTTGATCAGATAAAGGAGAATCATCCATTGGCCATATTTCTTTTCCAACAATGATCGCATTGTTTTTTCCCGGCTTTAGATCAATTCCATATAGATGCCTTCCCTCAAGTTCCTCATAAGAAAAAGGCAATATTTTAATATCCATAACTGGCAAACCAACCATACAAAGGTGATTATTATGGAATGAACTTACATCTAACCATCGGGTATCGGTCTTATTAGACATTTCCTGAGGTCGAATTCTAGGAATATTAAAATCAGTTACCGTACTTTTATATAACCCAACCTGAAGACCCTCCTTACGGTCAGGATAGGTCTCATAAGGTCCACGGCCGTACCAGGATGCCGTACCTAAGATTGATTTAATTTCGAATGTCCAGGCCGTTCGGGCCGGAAGAAAATTATCATTATTGGTACTGCTCATTTCCATATTGAGCTTCAAATCGCCAGAATTATAAAAAGAATATTCAGTGTGCAATACTATTCCTGGAATAGAAGAAAATGTTAAGTTTTGGATAAAAACAATTTTTGTTCTTGATTTCTCTACTATTTTCTGATCCACAATTTTTTTATTATTCCAAAGCTCTTTCCATATTCTATTTGTCTGTATTCTTTTTTGTAAAATATCCTGATCTGTAGGCGCTCTATAGAAAATAGGTATAATCGGAGATTCTAGATTTTCGAATCCATTTATTTTCCAAGACTCTATAGAAGCATTCTTTTTATTTAAAATAAAACTATTAAGTTCATTTTTGATTTCAATCTGATCACTTGACTCATTTACTGTGAAGCCCTTGATAGAATCCAATTCAACCATAGGACCAGAAATGGTAGGGATGCAAAATTTTTCAATACTTTCTGTAAGAAATCTAAACATTCCTTTATTGTTTACCACTTTTTCAATAATAATGGTATAACAATATTCTTTCCCAGGCTCCTTTGAAATGCCGGATATATCTATGGCAACATTTTTTGTTTCGCCGGCTTTTAATTGAAAATTTTCAAATTTTCCTTCTTTAATTTTTTCACCATTTACATCAATTGTCCAGAAAAAATTAAAATTGTCACCCTGATAAAATTTATAAAGATTAGAAATCGAAAAACTGCCTTTTTGAATATCAAGACATCGGGTTTTAAATTTGGAAAAAATATGTGAAACAATTTTTGATGGTGGATTAGCAGTTTTGTTTGAAGTAAAAATCCCTCTGGCACACAAAAAAGAATCCGACAAGGTTTCACCAAACACACCACCGTATCCAAAAAATAATTGCCCCTGAACATTTTTCATGTAGAAACATTGATCAGTGAAATCTTCAATGAAACCACCTGCAAAATTGTTATTGGTGAGTTGTTCGTTCCACCTTTCATATAGTCCACCTGCCGAATTCCCTTGACAATTGCCTAAGCTGTACAGCAGATTACAAGTTGAGGAGGACTTTTCACCATAAAGATCAAAATCTCCCAGAGATTTATTTTCTGACACAGCTGTTACTGCGCGCTTATCATCTCTAGATTTAATATATTCAATGCATTTTTGGATATTAGGACCTAAACCGGTCTGAAATCCAACCGACCAACAGAAGATATTGGCATAATTTTTATTTCTTTCAAATGTATTTGCCACTCTACTTAAAAAAATTTTTGTAGCTGTTGAATCTTTGGAGAGATCCATTCCTCGCTTTAGAAGAGCACTCAAATCAAGATTACATTCATCCATCATGTATAATCCAAACTTAAGCGCACTTTGATACCAGTATGATTCAAATGGATAATGACTATTCCTTATCGAATTTATATTGTGAAGTTTCATGACATCCATGTCATTATCAATCCATTCCTTATCCAAAATATTTCCATTGATCGGATGAAATTCATGTGCCGCTACACCTTTGATTTTGACATCTTTGTTATTTACCAAAAGGCGTTTTTTGTAGGAAATAGAGTTGAAGGCAATTTTTGAATAAGCGGATTCCAAAAGCTCACCGGTAGCTGATTTGATATTGATGAGTATATCGTAAGTATTGGGAATTTCATCAGACCAAACATTCGCATCATTTAAACCTAGATGAAGTTTGTTGAAAGCCATTGAATTTTGATTTATGTGTGATTTGATTTGAGTAGAAGTTAATACAAATCGTGTTTTTTCATCTAAAATTTTAGCTTCAATAATTACATCAGAAGATAGGGTAGATTTATTCGCTATTTTTGTTTCAACGTCAAGTACTCCTTTTGTTCCATTAAGATTGGTTTTGGCGAAAAAATCATTGATTCTTATCTTCGGCCTAGCCAATAAATACGATGCTCTGTTAATACCTGTCAAGGACCAGCCATCGTGGGTTTCAAAATAGCTTCCATCTGAATACCTTATTAAAATTAAGGTTATTTCATTCCTTCCAGGCTTTAGATACTTATTGAGTAAATACTCGGAGGCTGCTTTGGTATCTTCATTATAACCTACAAGTCCTCCATTCAGATATACAAAGTAACTCGTACTGATGCCTTCAAATACGGCGAAAACATCCCTGTCCGACCAATTTGGAGAAAGTTCAAATGACTTTTTAAGAACAAATACAGCGTTGCTGTCGTGTGGGACTTTTGGATAATCCAAATTAAATGGTAGATCATCATATTTGAATATAGGTTTGCATAAATTTTTCAATTCTGCAAAACCGGGCATTGAAATGTCTAACCAATTCAGGGAGGAGAGGCTATCTTCAATATGTGCCGGGACGTAGTCAGGGCCATTAAAAAACTGATATTTCCAAAAGCCATTCAAATTGGAATAATACTGACTCGAACTATACAAATTTCCTAAAGCTTTGGGCTCTGATTCAAAAACTTTGAAATCAGCTCTGGCGGGTTCTCTTCCAAATTCAAACACTGAAGGATCTTCCCAATAGTTTGGAAATGTCTGCGCTTTTAGAGGAATTGCTGTCAAAGGAATTTCCTGCTTACTAATCTTATTTCCATTTGTACAGGAAGATATCAGGTACAATATCGCCGTAATGCGCATATAGATTTGAAGGTATTTCATATTGTTAAGAGGCATTAAAGGGTATTTTTGAGGTCTGGTATGATGGATATTTTTTGCAAAAGTCTATAAATTAATTGTAATGTCTGCAAGCAATTATAGCATTATTTTGCTTCGATTTATTATAATTTTGCCTCATTGTTAAATGTTTATAAATAGTGAAGAATGAAATTTGTTAAAATAATACTGATCCTGCTCTTAGAAGGACAGTTTATTATGTTGAGAGCACAGGTTAATCAACAAATTCAAGTAGATGTGGTCTACCTTGCATCGGATGAATTGGAAGGCAGGGCTACAGGTTCGAAATCAGAAGTACTTGCTTCTAATTATATTGCAACCAGAATGAAAACCATAGGGTTAAAACCGGGAACAGCTTCAGGTTGGTTTCAAAGTTTTAATGTTCCTCCTAATCCACATCAAAGTCAGAATATTGAGTTGACAGGAAGAAATGTCATTGGTTTCCTGGATAAGAAAGCGAAATCAACCATTGTACTTGGGGCTCATTATGATCATCTTGGACATGGTGTAATTGGATCTTTAGCACCGAATGATCATTCCATACACAATGGTGCAGACGACAATGCAAGCGGGGTTTCATCTTTACTTTGGTTAGCTGAAAAATTAAGTATGGAAAAAGGACTTAAATGCAATATCTTATTTATTGCATTTTCCGGTGAAGAATTTGGTCTCTTTGGATCTAAAGCATTCGTAGATCATTCCACGATACCATTGCAAAAAATTAAGGCTATGATAAACATGGATATGGTTGGCAGATTAAATACCGAAAAAGTTCTTGCAATTGGAGGAGTTGGCACGAGTACCGCCTGGAAAGAAGTATTGGAGGAAGTAAAGCCTTCTAACTTTAGCTTTAATTATACGGAAAGCGGCGTTGGGCCATCCGATCATACTTCATTTTATCTTAAAAATATACCTGTTTTATTTTTCTTCACGGGGCAGCATAAAGATTATCATAAACCTACCGATGACAGCTATCTGATTAATTATGAAGGAATAGAACAGGTATCTAAAATTATTTATGACCTGGTACTAAAGATTAGTCCGTTGAAATCTATGGATTTTCAGAAGACCAAAGATGAAAAAAAGGATGAAGTTGCAGATTTCAAAGTTACGCTCGGTATTATGCCTGATTATGTTTTTAGTGGAAAAGGCCTTAGAATTGATGCCGTCCTGGATGACCGCCCCGCAATGAAAGCCGGAATGAAAAACGGTGATATACTAATATCCCTTGCAGATAAAGAAATTAAGGATATTTATGACTACATGAAAATTCTTGGGGAGCACAAAAAAGGGGACCGAGTAATGGCCAAAGTAATACGCGCAAATCAAGAAATTATCCTTGAAGTGGTTTTCTAATCAGAATAAATAATTTCATCTCGGACCAATATGTATTTCCAATTTCTGCCAAGAAACACATAGAGAAGTATATTCGCAAGTAAAGAGAATGAATATTGATTAAACTTATTTAAGGAATTTTTTTCTGATTTAACTATAGACTTTATTAAAGCCATTAACGCCAAAATACAATTCAGGAGGACTTGCGCCAACACATGAAAATTCAGGAAAAATATTGAGATACAAAAATATTTTTTCCTGTTAAATTCATCTTTATGCTAAGTTTATTAGTAGTATAATCTTGCTTAACTATAAAAATACTTCACCGGCCATTTATTTATTAGCACTAAGCTAGAAGCTAAAAGTCCAAATCAAGTATTATTTAGTTGGGCGGATTCGGAGCAACGTATACCATCATGCTAAGGAATAAGCGATAACTTTTTTCTAAAGGAATAAGCGAAAGTATTTTGCTTATTGATTGTTAGACGAAGAATTCGAAAATTTTTTCTACTTGTAATTTGTTTTTACTGTTCCTTACTCAAATATTCATCTCAGAGACATTGTTCAATTTTTATATTATATTTAATTATTTGGTTGGACGGGCCTCAAGAAAAAACAGCTTTAGCTATTTGTTTCCCCCATTTTTAGTTCTATAACAAAAGTTGTCTTAATATTTGGTATTGATTCTTTGACGTAAATTTTTCCTCCGTGATAATCTTCTATTATTCTTTTACTTAGTGAAAGTCCCAATCCCCAACCTCGTTCTTTGGTTGTAAAACCTGGTTTGAAAATAGTTTGAAATTTACCGGGCAGGATACCTTTACCGGTATCGCTGATTTCAATGAGTAGTCGATCGCTATGTTGGTAATATGAAATTGAAATTTTCCCTTGATCATCCATCGCATCTAAAGAATTGCGTAGGAGATTTTCCAAAACCCATGAGAACAGATTTTTATTCATTAAAATCGAGTAATCCTGTTGTTCTTTCACTGGAAATTGAAACACAATTTTCTTACTTGCTCTCGGCCTTATATATTCTTCTGCTTCCAACAAAACCGAACGGATGGATTCATGTTTTAAAGATGATTTGGATCCAATTTTAGAGAACCTGTCCGAAACCTGCTGTAACTTCACTATATCCTGTTCAATATATTCGATAATTTGTGAATCCGAAAAATGTGCCTCTTCTTTGTTTTTTAACTGTTCTATCCAACCAATCATACCAGAAATTGGTGTTCCCAATTGATGAGCCGTTTCTTTAGCCATGCCAACCCAAACTCTGTTTTGTTCTTCTTTTCTTGATAGATTAAATACCGTATAACCGATGAAAGCGTAGACCAAAAGAAGTACAAATTGTATCCATGGAATATATTGTATAAACTTAACAATTAATGGATATTCGTAATAAATTTTTGGATACTCAGCGGTTTCAATAAATTGATTTGATTTTTCAATTCTTTGTAGAATTGCCAAGGTATCCGGATGCTCTCCATAATTCCAAAACTGATATACATCATTTCTATTCAGCGTTACAACATGTATTTCTTTACCAAGAGAAGATTGCATATCCAATGGATAAGTCACATCTTCGTCAATGTTTGTTGATCTATTTAGCTCCTCTAGTGTTCTGATAAATAAGGAAACATTATTTTTTTCTCGTTGTGCAAGATTATGAGCGAGTTGGTTAGCAAAGTAGATGGGAAGTATCAGAATTATTGCCCCAAAAAAGATAAGGTATATTTTCCAAATGCTGGTTCGCTGATAAATTTCCATTTTTTAAGAACGTTATGGAATAATTTCTAGTTTGGCAAACTTCAACATAATCTTACGGTTTGGTTCGTCAATTTCGTTGAAAAATATGGTAGCAATTCTATTGTCTGAGCCACCTTCAATTTGAATAACTTTACCCTTTCCAAATTTTTGGTGAAGCACAGTCATTCCCTGAACTATTAATTTTGGATCACTGGCCTTTACAGGAATATTAAGATGGCTTATAGATCTGGGTTTATTGGGAATATAACTGGTTTTAACCACTGGGGTAGTATCATCCCAAAGATTTCTGGTGGAGGGACGAAGACTGTTATCTATTTCAAATCTATTATTATCAATTTCTTCAATAAACCTGCTGGGTTCATTCATTCTCAAATTACCAAAATGATATCTTGAATTAGAAAAACTTAAGCAAAGAAACTTTCTGGCGCGGGTAATGGCAACATAAAAAAGACGGCGTTCTTCATCTAATTGATCTGGTTGAGAGAGTGACATATAACTCGGAAACAGGTTTTCTTCTAATCCAGCTACCAACACCGCATCAAATTCTAATCCTTTGGCAGAGTGGACCGACATCAGACTTATGAATTCAGGTCCGATCTCGGTTTCATCCAATTCAGTTATTAATGCAATAGATTGAATATAAGATCCAAGGCTTCTGTCGGTTAGTTCATTTTCTTGAATTTCATCTTCTTCAATAAATTCTTTGATACCATCTAATACAGACATTACATTCTCGAATCTTGAGATGCCTTCTTGACTTAAGTCTTGTTTTAGTTCAGCAGAGAGACCGGAAACTTTAAATAAGTGAACAGCAGCTTCATAAGCATTGGTTTTTTCAGAAAGTCTTTTGGTTTCAAGCAACATGTGATAAAAGTTATGTAGACTTTGACCTGCTTTTCCCGTTGTTTGAAAATGTTCTAGTGCTTCAAAGCTGGAGATGTTTAATTCATCAGCCAATTGAATAATTTTATCAACCGTGCTGTCACCAATACCCCTTTTTGGATAATTGATAATTCTTTTAAAAGCTTCGTTGTCTTTGGGATTGATAACCAATCGAAGATAAGCCAATAGATCTTTTACCTCCTTTCGTTGATAAAAGGATAGG
>WBZT01000253.1_pt1 | contig 32757 bp, 26 predicted proteins | sample 5204241 | NCBI WGS metagenome assembly WBZT01 (sample SAMN12344358, study PRJNA552823) | activated sludge metagenome | biome: Activated sludge suspended growth; feature: Nitrification reactor; material: Wastewater; isolation source: activated sludge from nitrification reactor of wastewater... | reverse complement strand
AGAGCATCTTTAGCCTGTAACCTGATGGAAGCATCAGTCAGACCCTTCCTTACATTTACGAGGTTTATTCGAATCAGATTGGTTGTATTATCCGGATTATTTCTTTTCAGAAAAGCATTATTTAAATCAGCTTCATAGGTAAAATCAATTTTTTTTATGAGATCGCCAATGGTCATCCCTTCCACAAACTTATACGCTGCCTCAGATCTAACCTCTCCTTTGACATACACAAAATCTTCGTTTTCAGTTTTTACCGAGAATACGGTGACAATGTCCCCATTCTTCAATTTAAAATCTCCTTTTGTTTTTTGTAACTCATTCAAGGGAACATCAAGAACAATTCTGCGATCATTTTCAAATCGGTCAACCTGAACTGTTTTGGTTATTGCGCTTTCAGTTAAACCACCTGCATAAAAAATAAGTGCATTAAGCTCTTCACCATCCAGCAATTCATATTTGAAAGGTCTGTTTACTGCACCCAATATTTTTACAACTTTTCCAACAACAGGAACCTGGATATAATCATTGTTTTCAATTGAGATGTCACCTACAGAAGAAGGATTTAGTAAATACTTATATACGTCGATATTTCGATCTTTTCCATTTCTGATTAACTTAATTTTTCTGACAGAACCAATTTTATTTGGTCCGCCGGCTGCTACCAATGCATTGAAAGTGGAATTGATAGAAGGAAGCGTAAACGTACCATAATGTTCCACCTCACCAACGATATTAACCTGCACTGTTCTTGAAGAAATCAGATTAAAATCGAATTGATTTGATTCAAATCTATAGAATCTTCTAAAGTAATTACTCAACATGGGTTTCGCCCTCGCCAACGTTATTCCTTTTAAAAAAATTCTTGGCATCCTGGATGGCGTAATATAACCTTCTGCGTTAATTTCGAACTGTTCATTAAACTGACTTACGCCCCATATTGAAACTGAAATTTTGTCTCCGACACCCAAGGTATATGTTGAAGGCGCTTTTGCTTCCGATGATGATTCATACAATGCTGTGTTCTTATTTCTAAATATATGCTGCCCCCAAATTTCTACATTTTTCAATGTGTCGTTCATGGCTAGCCTTAGAGAATCCTTTAACCTTGTTGATATTTGAGCTTCATCCTGTTTGCTTTTCGTTCGGTTGGAGTCTTGAATTGATTCGAACTTCTTTTTATTTTTTTTATCATCTATTGCAGAAGGAACTTTAGGTTTTTTCAACTTTGCCTGAACATTTTTTTGTTCCAACTCATTCATTACTCCTTCAATTTCTGCCTGATACTTTAGGACTTCCGACGGCTCCATTGATTTTAATTCTTCCAGATCTATGCCTCTATTATCCAATGCAATTTTTAAATCCGTTTCAGAAATTCCTCGTCTTTCCATTTCAGAATTCATTTTGCCAATCCAGTTGTTGGAGTTTTGGGCATTTAGAATTGAGACCCACAAAAACGCGACGAAATAATAGTATTTGAAATGCATTTTCTTAGTGGTTTGAATAATGTTTTTGATAATACTTCATGTATTCACCTGAAGTTACTTCTTTCAACCAGTCTTCATTCAGTAGATACCAGTCAATTGTTTTTTCAATACCTTCCTCTATCGTAACGGTAGGATTCCAATGAAGCTCATTGGAAATCTTAGAAAAATTTATTGCATAACGAAGATCATGACCCGGTCTGTCTTTGACATATTGAATCAATTTTCTGGTTGTTCCGCTGAGACGATTTAATTTACGATCTATACAATCACAAATGAGATAGACGAGATCAATATTTTTCATCTCAGACTGACCTCCAATATTATAGGTTTGACCTGCGGATGCCTGATGAAAAATCAAATCAATGGCAAGCACGTGATCTTCAACCCAGAGCCAGTCTCTAACATTCAATCCCAGTCCGTACACGGGTAAACTGCGTTGATGAATAGCATTATTAATAATTAAAGGAATGAGCTTTTCAGGGAATTGATATGGTCCGTAGTTATTAGAGCAATTACTAATAACCGTATCCATGCCATACGTGTGATGGAAAGCGCGGACAAAATGATCAGAAGATGCTTTAGAGGCAGAATAGGGAGATCTCGGATCGTAGGCTGTTGTTTCCGTAAAATAACCATCTTCCCCAAGGCTTCCGTATACTTCATCGGTACTTACATGATAAAACCTTCCATGAAAATTTATTTCTTTCCATGCATCTCTAGCAGCAATCAGCAGATTTGTGGTGCCAATAACATTGGTTACAACAAAAGAAGTCGGGTCTGAAATGGATCGGTCGACATGCGATTCAGCGGCGAGATGAATTATATCCGTTATAGATTTGTCCTTAATAATTACCCGTAGGGCATTTAGATCCACAATATCCTCTTTCAAAAATTGATAATTGGAATATTGTTCGATCTCTGTTAGATTGGCAAGATTTCCAGCGTAGGTAAGTTTGTCAAGATTAAATATGGTATACCCGGGATATTTTTTTACGAAATGTTTCACTACATGTGATCCAATAAAACCAGCTCCTCCGGTAATTAAGATTCTTTTCATGATTATTATTTCAGGGGCACAATCTTTTTAAAATACTCGTATGTCCATTGAAGTCCAACAGATCGGTCGAATTTGGGTTCCCATTGGAGTAATTTTTTGGCTATGCTGATATCTGGTTTTCTTTGTTTAGGATCGTCAACCGGCAGACTTCTAAACGCTATTTTTGCATTGGGATTACCAACAAGTTTTAATATTTCTTGTGCAAAATCAAGGACGGTTACTTCTTGTGGATTACCCAAATTCACTGGTTCGGCATATTCGCTGTGAAGCAATTTGACAATTCCATCTACCAGATCATCTACATAGCAGAAGGAACGCGTTTGAGAACCATCGCCAAATACTGTCAGTTCCTCACCCCTAATGGCTTGAGAGAAAAAAGCCGGAAGTACCCGACCATCTTCCATTCTCATCCGAGGACCATAAGTGTTAAAAATCCTGACAATCCTTGTTTGAAGTCCATGATATCGATGATATGCCATGGTTATTGCTTCTTGAAATCTTTTAGCTTCGTCGTAAACGCCTCTTGGACCAATAGGATTGACATTTCCCCAATAATCTTCAGTCTGTGGATGAACCAAAGGGTCTCCATAAACTTCTGAGGTTGATGCAATAAGAATTCTTGCGTTTTTTTGTTTGGCAAGACCTAAAAGGTTGTGGGTTCCTAAGGATCCGACTTTAAGCGTTTGAATGGGCATCTTCAGGTAATCAATCGGACTGGCCGGTGAGGCAAAATGCAATATAAAATCCAGATTACCAGGAACATGTACAAACTTGCTTACATCGTGATGGTAGAATTCGAAGTTTGCCAACTTAAATAAATGTTCAATATTGGTCAGAGATCCAGTTAACAAATTATCCATAGCCACGACGTTAAAGTCATCGCGAATGAATCTATCACATAGATGCGATCCAATAAATCCGGCAGCACCGGTTATCAATATACGACCTTTCGACATATAGGTTGCAAATATATGTAATATGTATAATATCTGATAATCAATTTAAAATATATATTTATTTTTTTTATAAAAAATTTTATAGGATAAGATTTACCCGGATTAGGTAATCAAACTGAGTCTTTACGGACTTTTAGAAAATGTCTATCTTCGCCATAATTAAAGTTTGATTTTGCATAAACTTAAGATTCTATTTTTGTTTGTTTTGTCCGGCATGATCTGTCTGTACGGACAGACATTAAACAAATATTCACGCAAAGGAATTTTTCTGGACTTAGGCCTTGCGGCCGGTCAACCTTTGGGTGAGCTTAGCGAACGATTTGGATTACATCAATCTATCGGCGGAGGTATTAGTTATCAGCCCTCCAGAGGATTGGATATTGGTTTAAAATATCAATTTATCTTCGGAAATAAGGTTAAGGAAGACGTTTTATTTCCTTATCGAACGGACTTTGGTCAAATCATTGGAGTTGATAATTTATTGACCACGGTTAATCTTCGAGAAAGAGGCACGATAGCTTATATCTATACTGGGATTTTATTTCCTGTCGGAAATCAGACCAGGTATCGTCATGGGATTAAGTGCAATCTTGGCTTGGGATTTATGGAGCATAGAATTCGGATCCAGGATGACTCCAGATCTGCAGAACAATTTTATGCAACGGATCTTGGAAGAGGATTAGACCGGTTAAGCAATGGTTTTTGTTCTAGCGTATTTTTAGGATACGAATTAAAATCCTTTAATGGTCGGATAAACCTGTATTCCGGATTTGAAATTATTGGAGGATGGACCCAAAATCGCAGAGCATGGAATTACGATACGGCGGTATCTGAAAAAGGAATACAGCGCCAGGATTTTTTAGTTCAATTTAAAGTAGGTTGGTACCTTCCATTTTTCTTTGACAAACACGCCGAATCCATCGAATATTGAAGTGGGCTGTTTATAACTTTTTAGTTTCTTGTTATTTCTTAGGAATTAAAATAGCTGCCATTTGGAGAGCCGATGCCCGTCAATGGGTTAACGGAAGAATGGATCTGTTTTCAAAATTACAAAAAGAGAAAAGTCAAAAAATAAAAGGCAATCCATCAATTGTTTGGGTTCATGTATCCTCTTTAGGTGAATTTGAGCAAGGTAGAAATCTTATTGAACAACTTAAAAAATCTTATCCGGAACTGGCTATTTGTCTTAGTTTTTTTTCACCAAGTGGGTTTGAAGTGCGCCATAATTATTCGTATGCCGATTTGGTATGTTATTTCCCATCGGACAAGCCAAGCGATGTCAAACAATTCCTTAACATACTTTCTCCGACATTTGTAATTTTTGTAAAATATGATTTTTGGTTTAACACCCTAAAAGAGTTGAAGATTAGAAATATTCCATATTTTTTTATTTCAATGAATATTTCAAAAAATTCTTATTTAAGAAAAAATATTTGTTCATCATTTCTTGAGGAATTAAAGAATGCTAGGCATTTGTTTTTACAGAATGAAGAAAATTATATTTTTTTAAAAAATCGAGGTTTTTGCAATTTAAGTATATGCGGAGATACCCGATTGGATCGCGTTCTTCAGATAGCAAATGAAAAATTTGAACTAGATACATTGGTCCAATTTATTGGAGATTTTAAATGTTTAGTGCTTGGAAGTTCCTGGAGTCAAGAACTTGTCATTCTTCAAGAATGCATGAAAATTAATTCACTTTTAGATTGGAAAATAATTATTGCTCCACATGAAATTGATGAAAATCATTTGATGGAAATTGATCATTTTTTCCCTAATCAAACAAGTCGATTAAGCCATATTCGGCATGAATCCAAAATATTAATTATTGATCGAATTGGTCTATTATCCAGGATTTATAAATATGCCGATCTTGCATTCATCGGTGGAGGATTTGGAAAAGGAATACACAACACGCTTGAACCGGCAGCCTTTCTTTGTCCTTTGTGCTTTGGACCAAAGTATCAAAAATTTCAGGAAGCTATTGATTTTGTTGAAATGGGTGCAGCCAAGGTCATTTACCAGGCTTCAGACTTATCCTCCTATCTGGAAACCGTTGAACAACTAGATGAATGCCAAAAAATAAAAACGTCTATTCAAAATTGGATTGAAAAAGAAAAAGGAGCTACAGAACGCATTTTGCTTTTCTTGAAAAAAGAAATATTACATCATCTACCTTAAGAAGATCATCTCACCGGATTCGTCGTATTTCGCTAGCACGCTTGGATTGGCTACGGAAGTTTCTTTGCGACGATGTGTAACCGTGTAATCTACTTCCTTGAATAGCCTCTCGTCTATCTCAGAAAAATTTCCAGGCGGCGTAATTCCACTATAATTTGCAGAGGTAGAAATCAAGGGTCTCTGGATCGTATGAATCAGTTCTTTACAAAATAAATCATTGCAAATTCTAATGGCCGCGCTCTGATCATTTGCAAGGATATAGTCCGGCAGGTTACGGGTACGCGGATAAATGATGGTTAAAGGTTTATGATGATAATGGAGAAGCGTCTCTACCCTGGGGTGAATATTGACTACATACTCCTTCAGCATTTCCAGTGAATTGACCAGTAGAATAAAATTTTTATCTGAAGGTCGCGATTTGATTTTTGTAATTCTTTGAACAGATTCCGGATCCATGAGATTAGCTCCAATGCCCCAAATGGTATCTGTTGGATAAATTATCACTTTATTTTCTAAAATCAGCTTGCCGCAAAATCTTGCCTCTTCCTGTAATGTCATCATTATACTATAGCGTTCAAGAGCACAAAACTAAATACTCCCAATTGAAATCAAAATCAGAATTATAGCGTTTATATCTTTGACTTCTGAATTATGAAGAATTTTTGTATTGTCTTCTTTTTATTATTCGGAACCCTGGGTTTCGTTTTTGGTAAGCATATCATAGGAGGAGAAATCTATTATACCTGTAAGGGAATTGACACCCGTAGAAATGAGGTTACATTAGAGTTTACCATGAAGATCTACAGAGACTGTGGAAGTGACGGCGCTGATTTTGATGATAGGGCACAAATTGGAATATATACTAAAAGTTCCAATCAAAGCTTTGTTTTCAGGATTTTGGAAGAGTGGAAGCTTAGTTCCAGAAGATTCTTAGAAGCAAGCAATCCCTGTGTCATCACACCATCCAATATCTGTGTTGAAGAAGGCGTTTACATTCGGACCCTAACCTTTCCCATCCTTAATGAATCTTATTTTTTGGCTTATCAAAGATGTTGTCGAAATGAATCCATTACCAACATTGTAGATCCATCCTCTTTCGGTGCTGCATATACCATTGAGATAACTCCTGAATCTTTGAGGAGTTGTAATAATAGTCCACGGTTCAAAAATTTCCCTCCGATACTAATATGCAATAATAAAGAAATTGATTTTGATCACTCTGCTGAGGATCTTGAAAAGGATTCCCTAGTCTATGAATTTTGCACACCCTTTCATGCCGGTGGACAAAGGGGATCGGGAACGCTCCCTGGAGATCCAAAAGCTTGCGACGGCGTAACGCCAGACCCTTCGGTATGCATTCCTCCTTTTAATACGGTGATCTTCAAGGCTCCGTTTTATTCTGTACTTGCCCCTATGGGTGGAAATCCATTGGTAACAATAAACCCATCTACAGGATTAATTAGTGGTGTTCCAAGTAATCAGGGACAATATGTTGTCGGGGTATGTTTGAAAGAATTTAGAAATGGTAAACTTCTAAGTGTTAGTCAAAGAGATTTTCAGTTCAATGTGATCGAATGCAGGAAGAATATTTCGGCAGGCATACGGTCTGATTCCGTACAAGCCAACGATCAATATATCGTCAATTCCTGTGGCGATAAAACGGTAAATCTCATTAACACCAGCACCCTTGAAAGCAACATCAAAAACTATTACTGGGAATTCAATATTAATGGAACACTACAAACCTTTACTACTAAAAATATTTCTTTGAACCTTCCGGATTTAGGGACGTATACGGGATTATTATACCTCAACAAAGGTGATGTAGATTGCAGCGATTCAGCATCTATTCTGATACGCGTTTCACCGGGAATTGATGCCCAATACGCCTATTCCTATGATACCTGTAAGGCCGGACCTGTTCAATTCAGAGATATGTCAAGCGCTCCGAAATCAACGATAACACAATGGAAATATCAATATGAAGCCGGTGCGTCTTCCGGATTATCCAACAATTCTTACGAATTTAAAACTCCGGGAAAAAAGCGTGTCCAGTTGTTCATTAAGGATAACAACGGATGTACGGATACTATTACGCACATCATTGACTATTATCCTGTTCCTGCCGTTATTGTCCTCGAGCCAAACACCTTTGCCGGATGCCAACCGCTAGATGTTGTATTTAAAAACTTATCTTATCCGATCGATACTACCTATCAAATTTTGTGGGACTTTGGTGATGGAGAAACCGCTTCATCCATCTCTCCCAAACACAGCTACACCAAGGAAGGGATTTTTTCAGTTAATCTACAAATTACTTCTCCGATTGGCTGCAAGACCCAAATTAACTATCCTTCATGGATAAGTGTAAGTAAGAGCCCGGTTGCGAATTTTAGTTATGATCCCAAAGAATTAAGCAATTTTCAAAATACCATACAGATAACGGACCTTTCCATTGATGCGGAACAATTAAAATATCTCATCAACAACAAACTCATCCTTAAAGATCGCAATACTACTTATACCTTCAGAGATACAGGACTACAAACGATAACGCAGATCGTCAGCCGTCTGAATGGATGTTCAGATACCCTTATACAGTACCTCGACATCGAACCTAAAGTTACCTATTTTATGCCCAATGCCTTTACACCAAACGGAGAAGGAAACAATGAATATTTTGGTGGAGTTGGCATTAGCACCTGGATGAGAGACTTCCATTTTACCATATGGGACAGATGGGGTAGTAAAATTTTTGAATCCAGTGATCCCACTGTACACTGGAACGGGCGATTTGAGAACCATGGGGAGAGTTTACCCCCTGGGGTTTATGTGTACAAGGTCGAATACGTTAATCCCAGAGGAAAAAAGATAGAATTAAAGGGTTTTTCCAATCTGATACGCTAGATTTCTGTCTTTTTTCAAAATTTAACAGCTCGAGAACCCAATTTGTAACATAATAAATCTTATTTTTGCGGACTTTATTCGGGTACAATATAAACTTTTAGCCATGGAATTGATAAAATACGTTGAAAATCAGCTACTTGATACCAGTAGAATTCCTTTTTTCGAATCAGGAGATACCATTGTAGTGAGCTACAAAATCATTGAAGGAAACAAGGAAAGGATACAGGACTTTCGAGGAGATGTCATTAATATCCGTGGCGAAGGCAAAACGAAGTCCTTTACCGTAAGAAAGGTATCCGGTGGAATAGGTGTCGAGCGTATTTTTCCTTTCGGCTCGCCAAATATCACTGAAATCAAGATTATGAAAAAAGGTAAGGTAAGAAGAGCAAAATTGTTCTACCTACGTAATCTTTCCGGAAAGAAAGCAAGAATTAAAGAATCGACTGCCGGAATGGGCAAGTCTGAATAATTGCTTCTAAAGGCATTTCATTCTGTTTATTTAAAAAAAAATCTTTCACACGGGTAATTGCCTGTCATTAAATTATCGTATCTATAGTTCGAACTGCAAACGGTGAACCAAAAAATTACTATTATTCTAAATTATGCAAAAGTTACTCATCTAATTGCATATGTACATTAATTATTTGTCAGGTAAGTTTAATTAGTCTATTGTTTAATGTAAAATAGATACGCTAAGAAAATTGCGGAAAGGAGTACAACTATTAATAGCCGAATCAATAAACTTTGTTTGTTTGCTAATGGGTTATTAAAAGCAAAATATATTAGCAAGCTCATAAGGCCAATTTGTATAATAAATAAATACAGATTCAATTGAGCTCCTAATACCTCATATTTTTGCATCCAATCCAGAACGAGAATGAATATAAAAATAATAATATTTCTTCTTTTTAAAACACTGTCAGCAAATGCTTTATTTTCCATACTTAACTTACTTAAATCCATTAACAATCTCCGGTATGAACTGTTTTAATCGCTTGATAGGCATGACTAATTCCATGACCAACTGACACAATAGCACCTACAGCTCCAACCCCTGACTACGCTTCAAGAACACCAAGTGTAAGATATGCTGCTGAAGCGACAACATGGCCAAAAACTGACCAACAACATGGGCATGATCTGGTTTTTAAATCATCCTTTGAAAGCCCATTATATGGCAATTAAATAATATTATTTTGTACAAGATAATAATATCTTTCTGTAATTGCATTTAAAATTAATACCTTCAACATTTAAAAGGCTCATTTACCATAATAATTTTACTTACACAATATGCAATTGCCCATTGCGTTAGAATCACATTTCTTTAAAATACTCCTGTATAAGCTTTCCAGGTATTTTGCAGCAGGGCTGTAATGGTCATTGGTCCTACCCCACCGGGAACGGGTGTAATGGCTGAGCACTTATGCTTAACTTTTTCAAAATCGACATCACCAACCAACCTGTAACCTTTTGGATGGGAAGGATCTTCAATTTTGTTAATTCCAACATCTATGATAACAGTTCCCGGACTAACCATGTCCTCTTTTACAAAATGTGGAATTCCCAATGCGGCAATAATTATTTGCGCTGATCTGGTAAGCTCAGCAAGGTGTTGTGTTCGACTATGTGCGATGGTTACCGTGGCATTACCTGGTTTGGTTTTTTTAGACATTAACAAGGCTATGGGCGTCCCGACAATATTGCTTCTTCCCAGTACGACACAATGGGTACCATCCGTTGGAATCTGATAGCGATCCAGCATCATCATAATTCCCATGGGTGTAGCGGGCAAAAAACCTGGCATTCCCAAGGCCATTCTTCCAAAATTATTGGGATGAAAACCATCAACGTCCTTGGTCGGATTAATGGCCAGATTGATTTCTTCTTCGTTTATATGTCTTGGCAAAGGCAATTGAACGATATAACCATTTACTTCCGGATTTTGGTTCAATTCTTTTACAATGTCCAACAATTCATTCTGTGAGATAGAATCGGGCATTTTGATGAGACTGGATGCAAAACCAACCTCTTCACAAGCCTTTATCTTATTTCTGACATAGGCCTGACTTGCGGGATTATTGCCGACCAAGACCGCTGCCAGATGTGGTGGCTTCAAGTTTTTTCCACAATAATCCATAACGTTAATTGACATCTCCTTTCTGATGAGTGCAGAAAGTTTGTTACCATCTAGTAATATCATTTGCTCTATTGGATTTGTTCCTTATTCTTATATCTTAATAAATTTGACTACCCGACGGAATTGAGCTTTAGAAAGTGTCAATAGATACATTCCGGAATTCAACTTATCGGTTGAAATGGAAGAAGATCCAGCAAGTAGAGCTGATTCTAAAACCAGCCCATTTAAATCCTGCAGTGTATACTTCATTCCGTTGACGGCATCCTTAAGAAAAATTCTATCCGTGACCGGATTCGGGTAAAGGATTACACCATCCAATTCTTTTTGGACCACATCGTTTGTCGCCACTGTTCCACAAAGTATCGGATTGGCATTGGTCAACATAAAATTGATAACGGCTGTCTCATTGTGCACGGCATGTTGATTGCCCGGGTAAATCCAGGCGTTGTGGTAGGCAGGATTTAAACCAAGTTTTTGAAGATATGGGTCTATTTCACAGGAACCATTGGCATAAGGATAAAAATCATTAACAACCGGATAAGCCCAATAGGCTTTTCGGTGTCCGCAAGGAACTACAGGGTCTTCTGTCTGATGGTAGGAGAACACAGCAATATTATCCGACTGGTCAATAATATTAAGATTCAGTACCGCACCGAAAATATTGAAAACACCTTGAACTTTGGTATCATAACCATTCAGGAATCGCTCACCTTGTATGGAACCCAAATCATTCCTTGGATTTCCATTGGCTGCAGCAATGTTACCAGCCTCTAAGGGTTTTTCTGAATCCTTATTATAAAAAGCGGTTGCCAGTGCAACTATAGATCCAGCACTGCCTCCACCGACCCATACGCGATCCAGATCTATAGAGTCTTCGACATGTCTTGATTTTAAATATCTTAAGGCACATTTACCATCCTGAGCACCTCTAAAACCTGCCCGGATAACTTCTGCACTGTCAAATGGAAGGATGCTTGTACCATTGAATCCAATTCTATAATCAATGGTTGCCGCTACGAAACCCCGCTTGGCGCATGATTCGCAGACAGCAGCAAAATCTTCCCTTTTGCCGGCTATAAAGCCACCACCAAAAACCCACATGACCAATGGTCTTTTAGCTTCTGTAATGCCAACCGGAAAATAGATATCGACAAACAAAGAGTCGGGTTTGCCTTGAAAATCATTTTCGATTCCCAGAAAAATTTTTTTCTCCGATCGAACACCAAATCTTTCTAGGGTATAATCACAGGTCTGCGAATAACTACAAAAAGAGTATAGAAAGAAAACAATGAAGTTAAGTTTTTTCATCCATCAAGATTTTGGGAAACAAAAGTAATTCAAAATAGACTAGTATGTTGGTGCGACCGGTTTATTATTTAAAATCAGCTCTATCTCATGCATCATTTGATCGTTCAACTTTTCCATAACATTAATGGCATTGATATTCTCCTGTAGCTGACTTATTTTCGATGCGCCCAGTATGGCTGTGCTGACATTGGGATTTTTGAGACACCAGGCAATGGCGAGATTTGCAAGACTGAGGTTCATGTCTTTTGCATATTCATTCAGTTTTTTAATGGTTTCCAGATTCGATGCTGTAAGATTTTTTTCTCTTAACCAATCCAGGCCTTCCATAAATAAGCGCGTATCTTTTGGCGATGATTCCGCATATTTGGAAGTAAGAATACCAGATGCCAGCGGCGACCAAATGGTATTACCTAGCCCAACGGTTTTGTATATTTGAGCAAATTCGACTTCAACTTTATGACGCGTCAACATATTATATTGAGACTGTTCGGTAACCGGGCCAATAAGATTCCTTTCTCTGGCAATCATATGAGCTTCCATGATTTCCTGAGCAGACCATTCTGAAGTTCCCCAGTACAAAATTTTTCCCTGAAGAATCAGGTTATGCATTGTCCAAACTGTCTCTTCAATTGGTGTAGATTTATCCGGACGATGGCAAAAAAACAGATCCAGATAATCCAATTGCAATCTTTTCAAAGCTGCTTCACACGCTTCAATAAGATGTTTTCTACTTAAACCAGTTTGATTTGGTTTATTTCTTCCATCTCCAAAAAATGCCTTACTTGAGATGAGGAAACTTGTTCTGTCCCAGGATAGATTTTTAATAATTTTTCCCATGACCAATTCCGAATTTCCTTTGGCATAAATTTCAGCGTTATCAAAAAAATTTATGCCCTGATCGTATGCAAACGCCATAAGATCTGTTGCCGTTGTATCTTCTATCTGCTTAGCAAAAGTCAGCCATGAACCAAATGAGAGTACACTTACTTTCAAACCTGAGTTGCCGAGATTGCGATATATCATATTGTATATTTAATTATTAATCCCAAAATTTTCATTAGGAGAAGCAAATCCAATGAACAAAGCTTAAATAATTCCTAATGACAATCGCTAATGAAAATCAATACTTTTTTACACAACTTGTTATGTAAAAAAGTAAGATTTTCTACTGCGGGATATCCTCGGACGCCCTTGATATTCAATGGTTGTTGTCATTAAGCTGATGCTTAATGACAATTCTCTTATAAAAATAGCTGCTCCAACGGAACAGCTATTTTTGAATTAGGTTTGTATATTTCTATACTAATCAGTGATTATTATTTGTTTGGTAACCATTTTATCTTTCATTCTAACCTGCGCCAGATAAAATCCGGATTTCAATTGATTTCTCTGCATAGTAAAATTGGAAGCATTGATTTCCGTATGGGCTTTAACGAGTTTTCCCTCAAGATCATAGACATATATTTCTGTCATTGGATTCTGTTCGTTGGTTCTAAATGTTATTGCTTCTTTCATTGGATTTGGGCCAAAAACCAATCCGACACTTTGGCCATCCACATCTCTATTTCCGACGAAGGTGCAACCCAAATTAAGCGCCGTACATAACCTTGGGTTTGCCAGCGCATAACAGGTATCCAGGTAAGCTTTTCCTTTAGCGGGAGACATGGTAGGATTTGTCTTTAGACCATCACGATGCAAAGTATCCGCATTGTAATTGGTTCCTAGTTGTGCATTAACACCCGCTACGACTGCTTTTAATGTGTTCAAGTCCCACCATTCCCATGGAGAGCCTTGCGGTACAGCCTGGTTGTTGAAGATGAGGGGAATATTGAAACCATAAAAATTATCCGTACCTATTTGGATTACGTTTGGATTATTGGAAGGAAAAATACCACCAATTGTATTTTTTTGTGCAGTGATCAGATCCTTCAGTGGATCGTGGTCAGCATTGACATTTTTCAGAATGTTGTTAGAACCATTGTTATTGGCTTGTTCAATGGCTTTACGTGTTCCGGTAGCATAGATGACAAATTGATTGGTTGTTGGAACAATAACCGGACCGGAATAATATGGAGCAAAAAAATCGTTTGCACAATGAACACCAGCATAGGCTGGTTCTACTGCGTCACCATCCATCCAGGTTGAGTCTCCTAATGCACCACCCAGGTTAAAGCTGAATTGGAAATTGGAACTGTAATTAGGATAGTTTGGAAGACAGATAGCCGCTTGAGTGGTACCATATATGTTTCCAAGTACGGTTGAATCCACGAAAGGTAGTAAGGTTGCTGAATTGATAAACTGAGGCAGAACGACTTCACTGAAATCATTCAAACTTCCAGCACCCATAGCTAAATATCCACCGGTTCCAATTCCCCATACACAGATCTTACCCGGATCAATACCATATGGATTGGAATCCTCTGCAACCGATTTTTTAATAAATCGGATACAGGTTCTTGTATCCTGAATTGCTCGGTAAGCCGCTTGTAACAACGATCCTGTTCGCGCATTCTGATCTGTAGACGTAGGCAACCAACCTTGTCTATACGTAAATGCTGCAACCACGTATCCTCTGGATGCGTAGTAATTGGCTGTATACACAACAGAAGAGTCAGATCTTGACCCCGTTGTTTGTTGATTGATGATAACCGGTAAAAAGCTACCAGTATGCGCAATTAAAATGACCGGACGGTCGGTCTTCGTGTCTCCGATAGGTTCGTAAACATCCATTAAAAGATCCAATGGAGCAGGAGTACCTGTTAGAACACTGATGTTTTTGCCATACACTACATTGGCTGTTTTTTTAACTGCGAAAGTAGCATCCAGATATCTGTTTTGCGCGGTCAGCAATCCGTTGGCTACGAATAAAAAAACAATAAATAAGTAAAAATTCTTCATGTCATTGATTTATTTAAGTTAATAAAAATTAATTTGATTTGAACTCATAAACAAAGCTGCTGTAAATCATCCGACCTATGAGCGGACCACCGTAGGTCTGATAAGATTTTTGATTGAATACATTGGAAGCACCCAACTTAATATTCAGATCTGTTTTTTTCCATAGCCAGTTGATCTGTACATCCGTAATATCGTAACTTGGAATGAAACCGGTAAACTGTGGAGAACCCTCAAACAAGAATCCATTAATCCACTTGTAGTTGACTGAAAAACCTATATTTTTCAATCCAAACACATTTAGATCTCTGGCAGTAAGGCCTACATTGTATTTGTGTTCCGGTGTATTAAAAGCAGGAATGATCGGATCATCTGTTAATGTATTGAGCACATTCCAGGAGTAATTCCCTTTGATAATATAACGTTCATTGATAAAGTAATTCAAGCCAATGGAGAAACCCTGAGAAGTTACCTGATCTCTGGCATTTGAACTCACACGATATACCTGAGCTTTGGATGGCAATGCCGATCCAACCGGTATTTCAGCATCTACACCAATCTGATATCCAATAAAATCTTTATACCTGCTAAAATAATATCCGAGGTCCGCATATAACTTTTTAAACAAGGTTGTTCTGTATCCCACTTCAAAAGTTTTGACTTTTTCCGGTCGAATGGGATCAACATCAAAATATTTCAGTGTATCTCTTTTTCCACTATTTAGAAAATCAAAAAATGATTCCAGCGTAATCAAATTATTGATTCCGGTTATATTTCCAAGGAGTACTGCTCTCCCAACATTGTAATGTAGATATTGATCAGTTAGTGTAGGATTGCGAATGGCGGAAGAAAAAGAAACGCGGAGATAATTGTTGCGCGAAGGTTGATAGACCACAGAGGCTGCAGGAGAGAAAAGGTAATCAAAATTTTGATTTTTATCCAATCTTCCTGTTACATTAAATCTCAATTTATTTTCCCAGACATTTAGCGTTGGACCTGCATAAATTCCCCATTCATGGGTATTAATATTTGCATTTCCTGTGTCCAGAAGAATAGAACCTTTTGAATTTGGAATGTAGATTCTACCACTGGCGCCTACTGTAAGTTCAAGACCATTTATCCAGTTGTTAGCATACAGATCTTTGAATTGGTATTCGGCCTGTGAATGCACTAAGGCGGACTTGTCATAAAATCTTGTTCCCCCTTCAGAGTAGGCTATTTTACTGGTGATTTCATTGAATTGCTTTTCGAATTCCGGGCTTCCCGGTTCCGGAAAATTTTTTGCCGTCCCAAAAATATTGCCGGTATTGGCTACTGCTTGTGCATGTTGATGCCATACGGTTAATGAATCATTGTGCAAGGCGAGAAAGTTATTCAGCGCTTGCTTATAATCATCCGGTCTGCCAAGGTAATCGGTGATTTTGGGGTAACCTTCCAGATTTTTTATTTTGGGGACAAAATTCAGCACCCAGTCATTGCTGTAAGCGGTAAACCAATCCGGATTGGAACTTGCATATTGTTGAAGTTGAATGGCGGTAAAATAAGGATCATAAGAATCTCCGGCATCTTCATGCGTAGCATAGACTCTAATGAAATATTTGTCTTTTTTTAATAACTCCAATCGATGTTGAAAAAATTTAATGTTCTTCAAGCTGAATCGATTATCGCCTTGAAAAACAGTTGTTCCGCCACCAAAATTAGAACTTACTATTAACTCAGGAGATTGATGTGTCCGCGCAGGCTGTGTTCTCAGATGAAGTGCAAAGTTGGTCTTGAAATTATAGGAATTATAATCGACGAGATCTTTTTCACTATAGCCTCTTCTATAAAAAATTCCCAGACCGGGATAGGTTGCAACGGATAATCTTTGATCAAATTCCAGTTGGTATTCATCGCCATAAACATTGACCTTATCATATCCACCAGGATTAGTGGTGGAAGAAATTGAACCATAGACCGGACTTTGGTTGTCTGCTTCCCAATCGTGGGCTTTAAATCCAAAGAGATTAATTTTGTAAGCCAAAAAATCATTTCCCTTTTTATTTTTAAAGGATTTGGCATATCTAAAAGCAGCTTCTACAAGATTTCGCTCCCCTACTTTAACCGAAGCAGAGAGACCCTGGTGATAAAATGGATTTTTGGTTTCCATGCTGATTACCCCATTAAATGCATTGGGACCATAAAATGCAGAACTTGCCCCTACGACGAGATCTACTTTCAACACATCCAATTCGGAGGCGCCTAAGAAATTACCTAAGCTAAAATTCAATCCCGGAGACTGGTTATCGACGCCATCAATCAGTTGTAACGAACGAACCGGATTGGTACTGTTGAAACCCCTGGTATTGATAATGGTAAAGCCCAGACTTGCTGTGGTAAGATCAACGTCTTTCAAGGCTCCCAATCCATTATAAAAATTGGCTGCCGGTGTTTCTTTGATGGCCAATAAATCCATGGATTCCACGGTGAGCGGAGATGATTTCTGTTTATCGCTTATTCTGGAACCGGAAACCTCAACGACATCCATTTGAATGGCCTCTTCTTCCAGACTCACGCTAATATTTTTATTGTTTTCGGTGTAGCTTAACTCCCTGCTGGCATAACCGCTGTACCGGAATTCAAGCGATACGGGCAACTTCAGATCTGTCTTCAGAATGAATGCACCTTCAAAATCACTGACTGTTCCGAGGGTTGTATTTTTGAGAAAAACGGCGGCTCCGATAAGGGGTTCACCGGTTTTTGCATCGCGCAGAACCCCACGAATGGTGGTCTGACAAAAACAATCTGCAATGAAGACGAATAGCACAATACATATTATAATAATTCTTAATATTATAAATTTCATCCTGGCTTTCTGGTTTTTACTTGGTTGGTGATTCGTTTGCTAATGCAAAATATTCAATTTTAAACGAACTGCAAATGTTTGGTTAATTTAATTTTACTTAAACTCCTGATAAATAATTGTATTAAATTTATTTATAATTTATAATTGATTTATATGCTTAATTTTATAAATTAAATATTATTTTAATGTTAAAGATTATTTGGAATATTCCACCTGGTTCCGGAATTTTGCAACCAACTGACCCAACTTATACAGTTGGAGTATCCATAAGTTTGAATTTTCTCCCAGCAAATTTTGAGTCATCGATCTTTTTAAAAGATTAAATATCCATTGATAAACACCCAACAGTCGGGCATTCTGAAGAATATTGAAATACTTTATCAATGATATTTTTTCGGTCCATGGTTCGGAAAGATGATTCAGCAAATTCTCCATTGATTCATCGAGTTTCTGAAGAAAAACTACATTGGAATCGAGACCCACATGAATAACAGGATTATCTATATGAAGAATTTCCCAATGCTGGTCTTGCAGATGACTGGCCCATGCGAGATCTTCATAACCATATTTTACAAAAGATTCATCAAATGGAAATTCTGTCATGAGCGATTTTGGAACCAAAAAATTGTTTGAATGAAAATACGCTACCGGCTTGAGATTCCTTGTTGATGCAGTTTGTGATTCGAAGCTAAGCCCATACTTCCAATGTAATATGAATTCCTTTTGGCTTGGTTTGGAAGCGGTGTATATTCTTCCGCCTGAAATAAGGGTTTTAGCATTTAAGTACGCAGAATAATTGCTTATAAATTGATCATTCAGCAATTGTCCATCGGCATCTAAAAAAAGTAAGTTGTTGTAGCTGGCATTTGAAGCCAGAAAGTTCCTGATGGCAGATCTTCCAAGATTGTGTTGGTGAACAAGATATCGAACTTCTGGCATTTGTGACAAGACGCTATTTTTCTTTTGAAATTTATCTTCAGAGCCATCTTCGACAACGATGAGTTCAAATACAAGTCCGGATTTTTTGGCTGACTGAATCAATGCTTCCACAAAACCAACAACTACCTGATTGTATACCGGAACTAAAATAGATAGCATAGATCAAATGTACGATAAAAGAAAGCTTTTCAGGCGAACTAAAAAAGAGTAGAAGCAGAAGATCAAATTCGGGTTTATTCAACTAAGATGAATATGCCTTGTTATATCTTCGCAATTTATAAAGAAATGTCATCATCCTCTATTGATTTTGTAATTGAGCAGTGTTCGGATAAAAGACTGCAACAAATTGCTATAAAAGTTTCCGAAAAGAAAAGAATAAGTCCAGAAGAAGGATTGTTGCTATACGAAGAGGCAAGTTTGCCATTTGTGGGTAGTCTGGCCCATCATATACGATTTGGCAGGCATGGAGATAAGGTATATTTTAATAAAAATTTTCATATTGAGCCTACCAATCTGTGCATTTACACCTGTACTTTTTGTTCCTATTCCCGACTTATTAAAAACAGGTCAGAAGGTTGGGAGTATACCCATGAAGAAATAATGGACATTGTCAAAAAGTATGACGATCAGAATGTCACGGAAGTTCACATTGTAGGAGGCGTATTGCCACAATACGATATGTCTTTTTACACAAAATTATTTCGAGAAATTAAAGCGCACCGACCGCTACTGCATCTTAAAGCATTGACTCCGGTGGAGTATCATTATATCTTCAAGAAAGCGAAACTGAGCTATGAAGATGGCTTGAAAATGATTAAAGACAGTGGTGTAGATTCCTTACCTGGAGGCGGTGCAGAAATTTTTGATGAAAAGATTCGCGCTGAAATTGCAGGAGGCAAATGCAGTGCTGAAGAATGGTTGAGAATGCATCAGCTCTGGCATGAGTTGGGTATGAAATCCAATGCAACCATACTCTATGGACACATTGAAAGCTATCCGCACCGAATAGATCATTTGGAAAGACTGAGACAACTTCAGGATAAGACGGGAGGATTTCAAACTTTTATCCCATTAAAATTTAGAAATAAGGACAACCAGATGTCTCATGTTCCTGAGTCTAGTATTGTGGAAGATTTGAAAAATTATGCCATTTCCAGAATTTATCTCGATAATTTTGAACATATCAAAGCCTATTGGCCGATGATTGGTCGCAATAATGCATTGGTTGCCTTAAATTTTGGTGTAGATGATCTTGATGGAACCATTGACGACACCACTAAAATTTACTCGATGGCAGGATCTGAAGAACAATCTCCAAGCATGTCGACCGAACAAATGATTGAGCTTATTGAATCTGTTCATAAAATACCCATTGAAAGAGATTCCCTATATCATGAAATTCGAAATTATCAGACTGAACCACTTGAAAAGACAAGTACTTTCAGAGGATACACTGAACTGCCGGTAATTTCTTAGCTTCATGAAAGAAATTTTAATTCTTAGACACGGGGAGACAGAACAAAATGTCAGGGGAATTGTACAAGGAAGTGGAATTGATTCCAGTCTTAATGAGAACGGACACAGGCAGGCTCAATTACTGTATGATTATTACAAAGATCATTCGTTTGACTTAATCATTGCATCTAATCTGAAGCGCACCGAACAAACGATTAAACATTTTTTAAAAAAACATATTGAATTTTTGAAGGATGAGCGCATTCGCGAAATAAGTTGGGGTGAGCATGAAGGAAAAGCAGGAGAACCTGAACTCATGGCTAAATATTACCGGGTTATTCAATCCTGGCAAGCCGGTAATTTACTGGACAGACCAGAAGGTGGAGAAAGTGCCTTAGAATTGCAACACAGATTACATTCATTTATCGAAGAATTGAACCAAAAAAAATTTAAGAAGGCGCTTATTTGCACCCACGGCAGGACTTTACGAGCCTTCATTTGTCTACTCAAGGGATGGCCACTTTCCAGAATGGAAGAGGTGGGTCATGCCAATACCGGATTATACCATGGTATTTTTTCTGACCCCGGATGGATTATAAACAAAGAGAATGACCTCGAACACCTACATCGCCATAGCTTGAAATCATAATGTACAAAGTAGTTGCCGTAGAATATATCAACACCTTACCGTTCATCAAAGCCTTTCAGGAAGATGAATACCTGCGAAAGCATACCCGTTTGAGGACGGCCATTCCCAGAGATTGCGCGCTTGCATTACAGCAGAATCAGGCAGATATTGTGCTTCTGCCTATTGGTTCGTTTAACGACTTTGAACAACTATATACCGTAAGCCATTTTGGTATTGCCAGCGATGGTCATGTACACACTGTTGGGATTTTTAGCAACAAACCGTGGAATGAAGTACAAACTGTCAGTGAATCCAGTTCATCAAGAAGTTCTAATTTATTAATGAAGGTACTTAATGAACGTTTGTGGAATTCCAACATCGAAATTGTACAAGATGTCAATTCAGATGCGAAATTAATTATTGGCGATGAAGCATTTTCTGCACACAGTAAATATACTTATTTTGTGGATTTGGCTGCTGAGTGGAAAAAATTAACCGGACTTCCTTTTGTATTTGCAAGTTGGATGAGTAGAAAAAAAATTGATGAAGATTTTAAACATCATCTCAACCAATCATTTAAAAAATATACTGACGCTTTTCACTTGTCAGCCATTGCCAAAGAATTTGCCCAGGGTCAAAAAGAGATTGATGAATACTATAAACGCAATATTCATTTTCCATTGGAGCAAAGTATGCTAGAAGCTATACAGTTATTTTATTCATTGAATAACTGGAAATGGAATCTTGATTAGGAAGTCTTTTTACATATTCTAGAATTATTAAATATGTAAGAACCTGCAATTTCAATACTTTCGACAATGCAGAATTTTTTTAAGAAAATTAGATGAATTGTTGTATTATTTGTAGATTTTTGTGCTTCATCCTGTGCCGAAGAAATTCAGGTTTCTACGCTTACTCTATTCACAAAAATGAACAATCATTCTGCAGTTACAACATGGAATCATGTATTGGAAGAGATACGCAGAACTATTGCACCAAAAATTTATTCAACCTGGTTCGTTCCCATTAAAGCGGTTGATCTGGATGGTAATATTTTAACCCTGGAGGTTCCCAATGAATTTTTTCTTAGTCATTTGGAGAGCAATTACCTGAATCAATTAAAAGAAGCCATTCGGAAGATTCTTGGACCCAGGGCAAAGTTAGAATACAGACTGGCCGTTGATGATTATAAAAAACCAGGGAAAAACAAATCCCAAAAATCAGACTCATCCAGTAACGCTTACGAAGACCCTTCGAATATCAAAAATCCCTTTGTCATTCCTGGTATCCGAAAGTACGTCATTGAGTCAAATCTAAATCCCAGATACCTTTTTGATAATTACATCGAAGGTCATTGTAATCGGGTAGCCCGTCAGGCCGGTATTCAAATTGCCAACAAACCCGGAGATTTGTTTAACCCGCTCTTAGTCTATGGCGATACAGGATTAGGTAAAAGCCACTTATTACAAGCCATAGGGAATGCTGTACTCAAAAAGCATCCCAAACTTCAGGTACTTTATCTTACCTCGGATCAGTTTACGAATAAGTTTATTCAAGCTATCCGAAACAACAGCACGAATGATTTTGCCATGCAGTTCCAGCATCTGGATGTATTGCTCATTGATGACATTCAATATTTTGCCGGAAAAGCGGGTACACAGGAGATGTTCTTTCATTTGTTCAATCAATTGCATCAGTCTAAAAAGCAAATCGTACTGAGTTCCGATAAAGCCCCTAAAGATCTTAAGGAAATTGATGACCGTCTGATCAGTCGTTTCAAATGGGGCGCTTCGCTGGAGTTATTGAGTCCAGATTATGAAACCTTAATGGCCATTCTCATTTCCAAATGTGAAGAAAAGGATTTGCAACTGGAGCCTTCCATCATGGAACTGCTCTGTCATAACCTTAAACAAAACATAAGAGAACTGGAAGGCATTATTGTCAATCTTAAATTACAATCCAGCCTCAATCAGGTATTGATTGATTCTAAGCTGGTCAAGGAAGTGCTGGCCAGTTTTTCGAATAAGGTGAGTACAGAGGTCAGTATAGAGTCAATAACCAATATCGTTTCAGAGCAGCTTCAGGTGCCCCTTGCAAGTATTTTAGGAAAGGGTCGAAAAAGGAATATTGTTCAAGCCCGACAACTTTCTATGTTTTTCTCCAAAAAATTCACCAACAAACCATTAGCCACCATTGGTATGGCGATGGGCGGAAAGGACCACAGTACGGTGATTTATTCGTGTGAGATGGTGGAGACTTTACAGGAGACCGATCAGGACTTCCACGATATGACCAAGAAGTTAGAAAAGATCATTTCCAAAACACTTGGAGTTAAATAATATTTCTATTTTTGCCGTCTCGTAAAAAAGACAATGAAGCCAATGAGGATTGGTTGTGTATAAACATCAGAGCGTTAGCATGCTTTGAACAACAAGTTCTGTTTCGTCGTGAAGCAGAAAAACGTGTAGGAGAGGTGGGTGAGTGGCTTAAACCAACGGTTTGCTAAACCGTCGTACCTTGAAAAGGGTACCGAGGGTTCGAATCCCTCCTTCTCCGCCATTGTTTTTTAGATCGATGGCCTACCCTATAAAGTTTCAAATTGTGTGTGAAGTCCTGGACTTGAATGAGCTTATTCCATATCAAAAATTTTGGAATAATATCTTTCTGTATGTTTCTTAAGATCTATTGATGGTACAAAGTATTGGTATTAAGAGTCATCGTATTGTTCAACCTCACTTCATTAAAAATATACCTATCCGCATCCGGCTGCTGAATATTCTGAGAAACTGAGAACAGTTTTATCTATAGCGCTGTAGCGAAAAAAATGAAACAAGCTTATTTTATTACAGTATTTTATATATTATGATTTTTTAAAATATATAATTTGAACTAATATTTTTATTTCTCAAATTGATATTAAATGAACGAATCAAAACTATATTTGCGTCCTATTTCAGATTTTGCCATTTTTTTGGTTGTATTCTTAAGTTTGAAAGCAGGCTAAAGAATTGAAATTCAAGGACATAGTAAATTGAATTGACGTAACATCGTTTGATTGAAATTTATTAATCAACGATTTTGTGACGGGTTCAACAAAGAAATATTCGGGGCGTAGCGCAGTCCGGTTAGCGCATCCTCGCTTCCCAAAGGGATGCGGGAGGGTCGAAATAGTAACTGAAAGTTTATCCAACTTTCAACAAAGAAATATTCGGGGCGTAGCGCAGTCCGGTTAGCGCACCTGCTTTGGGAGCAGGGGGTCGAGAGTTCGAATCCCTCCGCCCCGACTTGAAAATCAAGGAGTTAAGAAATAAAAATCTTAGCTCCTTTTTTATTTGCCAGCAATTTGCCAGCAAATACTGTATCAAAATGGATTTATTTGTAATCCTCCCACCTCTTATCAGTTATTCAATTCCATTGCGTATTTTTGATTTATGGAAGTCATTTGCCTTGAAGATGAAGCATTTTACCAGCTTATTGAGAAGGTAGTCTCTCGTATAAAAGAAAAGGAAGCCATAAAATTAGATAAATGGCTTTCCACGGAAGAAGCTATGGATATGCTTAAGATAAAAAGCAAAACCACACTTCAGAAACTTAGAGATGAAGGCAGGATTCGCTTCTCCCAGCCAGAACGGAAAATTATCCTATACGACCGCGATTCAATTAATGATTATTTAGAAAAACACTCAAAAGATACTTTCTGATGGAACTGAACGAACAACAATTTGTCAAAGGGTTTAATGATGGTTATGTCCTTGCCAGCCACGAACCCAAACTTCTTAATGCAATTCTGCATAACACCAATCCAACTAACTCTTATATATCTGGACTAAGTTCCGGACAAAAGGAATTTGAATTGGAAACTAATATCAAGGATATCTCAAAGTTGAGACAATCCAGAAATCAAGACAGGGATTTGGAAGGAAGATAGAAGCCCCAACACTTCAATTTCATTAATACTCCTTTTATCTAGTCTTATTTTTAGCCTATTGTTATTGAGTATAATTTGAGTTATTATAAGTAAGCAGTGATGAAATCATAATGTTTAATTAACTTACCAACAAAATGCGATTTTAATTGATAATATATGGCCAAACAAGCAAAAGAAAAAAAACAAAAGAGCATTGAAGAAACTCTATGGGACTCTGCAAATAAATTGCGTGGAACCGTTGAACCATCTGAATACAAACACGTCGTACTTGGACTTATATTCTTGAAATTTGCCAGCGACAAATTTGAAGAACGTAGACAAGAACTTATTGCTGAGCATAAAGAAAAATATTTAGACATGGTGGAGTTTTACACTTCTAAAAATGTCTTTTACCTTTCGCCAGAATCTCGTTGGAGTTATTTGATTGAAAATGCAAAGCAAAATGATATTTCAATAAGAATTGATACAGCACTATTCACCGTTGAAAAAAACAATCCGGTTCTTAAAGGAGCATTGCCAGATAATTACTATTCACGCCTCAATCTTGATGTGAGCAAACTCGCTTCTTTACTTGACACAATAAATAATATAGACACCTTAAAAGATAAACAACAAGATATTGTTGGAAGAGTATATGAATATTTTCTCAGCAAATTTGCTCTGGCAGAAGGAAAAGGTAAAGGAGAATTTTATACTCCAAAGAGTATAGTCAACTTGATTGCCGAAATGATTGAACCATATAAAGGCAAAATCTATGACCCTTGTTGTGGCTCAGGTGGAATGTTTGTGCAATCCATTAAATTTATACAAGCTCATCATGGAAATACCAAAGATGTAAGTATATATGGACAGGAATACACAGCTACAACATACAAACTTGCTAAGATGAACCTTGCTATACGGGGTATATCAGCTAATCTTGGTGACGTTCCCGAAAACACTTTTTTCAGAGACCAACACAAAGATCTCAAAGCGGATTTCATTATGGCGAATCCTCCTTTTAATCAAAAGCAATGGAGAGCAGAAAATGAACTAATAAATGACCCTCGCTGGATGGGATATGAAGTACCGCCAACAGGAAATGCGAATTATGCCTGGATATTAAATATGGTAAGCAAGCTATCAGAAAACGGTGTAGCCGGATTTGTTTTAGCCAATGGTGCATTAAGTGGTGATGGAACCGAAAAAGCAATTCGAAAAAAACTTATTGAAAATAATCTTGTGGAAGCTATTCTAGTCATGCCACGAAATTTATTCTATACAACCGACATTAGCGTAACTCTTTGGTTTTTGAACAAGAATAAAAAAGCAAGAACGATTGAACATAATGGAGTGATTAAAAAATACCGTAATCGTGAACGAGAAATTCTTTTTATGGATTTGCGACAAATGGGAGAATCATTTGAAAAGAAATATACACAGTTTTCAGAAACAGACATCAAGAAAATATCAAATAACTTCCACAATTGGCAACAAGTTGGATTTGAAAAAACGTATCAGAATACTCCTGAATTTTGTTATAGTGCCTCTTTTGATGAAGTTAAGAACAAAGATTTCTCGCTTGTCCCAAGCAAGTATATTGAGTTTGTAAACCGTGATGAGAATATTGATTTTGATGAAAAAATGAAAACTCTTCAATTAGAGTTTACCAATTTGTTGACAGCAGAGGAAAAATCAAAAAAAGATTTACTAACAGTATTCAAGGAATTAGGTTATGAAATCAAACTATAAACGACTCGGTAATTATATAAGTTCAGTAGATGTACGCAATCGCAATTTGGAAAATACTAATCTAATTGGCTTGAGCATTCAGAAGGTATTTATTCCATCCATATCAAATACTATTGGAACGGATATGTCCACTTATCGAATTATAAATCATAACCAATTTGCATATTGTCCGGTCACATCGCGAAATGGAGAAAAAATAACAATTGCTTTATACGAAAAAGAGAGAACGGCAATGATTTCTCAAGCCTATAATGTTTTTGAGACTTCAAATACAAAAGATCTTTTACCAGAATATTTAATGATGTGGTTTAGGAGGCCTGAGTTTGATCGTTATGCTAGATTTATAAGCCATGGAAGTGTTCGGGAAATGTTTAGTTGGGAAGATTTGTGTGAAGTGAAATTGCCAGTTCCTTCCCCAGAAAAACAAAAAGAAATTGTAAAAGAATACCACACTATTATAAATCGAATAGATCTTAATAACCAGCTTATCCATAAATTAGAAGAAACGGCTCAGGCTATTTACAAACAATGGTTTGTTGAATTTGAATTTCCTGATGATAATGGCAAGCCTTATAAAAGTAGTGGTGGAAAAATGGTGGAAAGTGAGTTGGGAGAAATTCCTAAAGGTTGGAGAGCTGGATGTTTACACGATTTATACAAGTTCCAATATGGAATGGGAAATGTAAATCCAGACAATGGCGGTAAATATCCAGTTTATGGTAGTAATGGAGCAATTGGTGGTTTTGATACATTCAATAATGAGGATGCTCCGGTGATTGGACATATAGGTGAAAATTGTGGCTCAGTAGTATTTGCATTTGGAAAACACTTCGTAACTTATAACGGAGTTATGTGCAACATTCAAAATGACTTTAACAAATACTATGGATATTGTGCTTTGTTGAATAGTAATCTAAAGTCTCAAACAAGAGGAAGCTCACAAACCTTTGTTTCATATGACATGCTATATGAAGTTAAGATTGTATTACCTAATGAAAATATCAAATCTAAAACTCATTATTTATTTAATCCACTATTTGAAAATATCCGCCACTTAATAAAAGAGAATGAATTGTTAGAAACTATGAAAGATTTATTACTTTCCAAAATTGCGACAATATAAATATAACGTAAAAAAATCATGTTTATAAAACACATTCAAATTAAAAACTACAGATTGTTTTCACCAGAGGTTTTTTTTGAAATTTCAGATTTGAATATTCCAGATGGCCAACAGGAAGGTGCAGGTTTAACTATTTTTGTTGGGGAAAATGGATGCGGAAAATCTTCATTGCTTGATGCAATTGCATTGCCTTGTGTGTCTTACAAAGCTGATAGCTTTTCATTAAGTGATATAAACAATCCTGAAAATAAAGTAGAAATAAATATCCTTACTAATGAAGTTTACTCCTATAAAGGCACTATGCCAAAAGTAGAATACAAAGGAAAAGGATTTTCATTTCTTGGTGGAATAAGAGCAAGAGGCAATCGCAGTTATTTATCTTCAATAATTGTTACAGATCAAAAATTTATTAAAGCAGACGGCGAAACTAAACCTCAAGATAATTCTCCAGATTTGAGATTATCAGTAAATAATCCATGGAGTGGTTCCAGATTCAATGAGATTGAGTATTTAATTCTTGATAAGAATAGAACTTTTCAAACACGAAAAGGAACTTATAACGATACTAGATTTGACAGGCTAATGGAAGATTTGAACTATCAATACATTCAAAAAGAAAACCACCCAATAGATTGTAATAAAATAATTGAAGAAGTAAAGGATGTCAAAAATGATGCTATAAATGAGGCTTTTAAAAAATTTGCTGAAATAAGTGGAAAGGATTTAAAGTTAAATATTATTGATAATTGGAAACCATTCTCAAATGCGTATTTTGGAGCCGAAAAGGAAAATCTACAGTCAATCAACTTAAATCAATTGGGCTCAGGGTACGAAATGATTTTTTCACTTATTTACTCATATTATTTATCAAAGAAAGAAAATAAAAAATTAATAATTCTGATTGATGAGCCAGAACTACATTTACATCCAAAACTACAATTTGATTTTATAAGACTTCTTCTTGAATTTTCTAAGGATTCTCAAATTTTGCTTTCAACCCACTCTCCTCTTTTTATCAAGCAAGCGATGGTTAATAAAAACGTTCAAGTTAAAATTTTAACCAAAACAAATGATTCCGTCATAGTAGCTAAACTTGAGACTTCCGTTTTAAGCTATCTATCAGCTAATGAGGTGAACTATATAGCATTCAACCTTGCGACGGAAGAATATCACAATGAATTATATGAAGAGTTGAAAATAATTAAAGGAGAAGTTAAGAGCATTAAAACCTTTGATAAAGATTACTTTCAGTTAGAGAAAGGCGAATCAAATAACTATCCTTGGAAAGGAAATGCAAATGAAGTTTCTATCCACACTTTCTTGAGAAATCAAATTCATCATCAGGCAGAAAATGGTAAAGCAAAATACGAAGACTTGCGTTTATCAATTGATAAAATGAGAACTTACTTAGCCGAGCTTAATGTTCCAAATTTATGAAATTCAACGAAGAAACTTTAGAGCAAGCAATAATTGAACTATTTGAAGCTGAAAATTATCAGCATGTAAATGGCATTCACATTCATAAAGAAATGAGTGATGTGCTTCTTCGGGATGATTTAAAGGCCTTTTTGAGAAACCAATACGAGAAGGATGAGATTTCAGAAAATGAAATAAATTCTATTCTGCGCAGTTTGGATATTTTACCATCATTGGCTTTGTATGATAGCAACAAGGCGATCATGAAAATGATATCAGATGGCTTTCTTCTTAAAAGAGAAGACCGGAAGAAAAAGGATTTGTATATTAAGCTAATTGACTATTCAATTGTCGATAAGACGAATGAATTTGCAGAAAGCGAAAGCTTTAAAATCGCTGCCGAGCCAATACAAGCTTATAGCCTTAGTGGAAATAATATTTTCAAAATAGTAAACCAACTCGAGATTCAAGGATTCGAAAAAAGAATACCTGACGGAATAGTTTATATAAACGGTTTGCCTTTAGTTGTTCTGGAATTTAAAAGTGCCATTAAAGAAAATTGCACAATCCGGAATGCCTATACACAGTTAACCACACGATACCAAAGAGACATCCCTGAACTGTTTAAATATAATGCTTTGTGTGTAGTAAGTGATGGAGTTAATACAAAGGCTGGTTCTCTTTTTGCTCCTTATGATTTCTTTTACTCATGGAGAAAGGTAGAAGGTGATGAGCCTGTCGAACAGGAAGGCATAAATTCACTCTTCACAATGATTAAGGGATTGCTTAATCAAGAGCGATTACTCGATGTAATTCAACATTTTGTGTTTTTTCCAGACACCAGTACTAAAGAAGAAAAGATAGTGCCAAGATATCCACAATACTATGCTACTAACAAGCTTTTTAATAACATTATTCGAAATATGAAGCCGGAAGGTAGCGGTAAAGGGGGTACTTATTTTGGCGCTACCGGCTGTGGAAAAAGTTTTATAATGCTTTATCTTACAAGGATGTTGATGCGAAGCCTGCATTTTCAAAGCCCTACTATTGTTTTGATAACAGACCGGACAGATTTGGATGACCAACTTTCGGGCCAATTTACAAATGCAAAAGAATTTATAGGTGATGATTTGGTAGTAAGCGTAGAAAGTCGAACACAATTAAAAACTTATTTACAGGGTCGCAAAAGCGGTGGCGTTTTTCTCACCACAATACATAAATTTAATGAAGACACAGATTTATTAACTGACAGGTTTAATGTAATTTGTATTAGTGATGAAGCACACCGTTCACAAATCAATTTAGATCAAAAAGTAAAAATAACTCCTAAAGGTGTTGAAAAAACTTACGGCTTTGCTAAGCACTTACATGACTCTTTGCCAAATGCAACTTATGTAGGATTTACTGGTACTCCTATAGATGCCACATTAAATGTGTTTGGTGCAGTTGCGGATTCCTATACCATGAATGAATCCGTATTTGATGAAATAACTGTCAAAATTATTTATGAAGGTCGAGCCGCTAAAGTAATATTGAATGAGGAAAAACTGAGAGAGATTGAAAGGTATTATCAAAAATGTGCAGAAGAAGGTGCAAATGAACATCAAATTGAAGAAAGCAAGCGAGCCGTCACTAGAATCGAAGAAATACTCGGCGATCCGGATATTATAAAGGAAATAGCACAGGATTTTATTCAGCACTATGAACAAAGAATTGAAGAAGGTGCAACCGTAAAGGGAAAGACGATGTTTGTAGCTCCCAGCCGTCCAATAGCTTTTGCCCTCTATAATCAAATCGTGGCATTAAAGCCTCAATGGGCTAAAATCAGAGAATGTGATGAGGGCATAGAATTATCTGAATCCGAGAAAAGAGAGATTAAACCCATTGAGAAAATTAAAATGGTAATGACTCGTGATAAGGATGATACCAAGGAATTATATAATTTACTCGGAACCAAAGACTATCGAAAAGAACTCGACAGACAATTCAAAAATGAGAAGTCAAATTTTAAAATTGCCATTGTCGTTGACATGTGGCTTACCGGATTTGATGTTCCATTTTTGGATACCATGTATATTTACAAACCTGTTCAACTACACTCCCTGATTCAAACTATTTCCAGAGTAAATCGTGTCTATCAAGGTAAAGAAATGGGATTAGTTGTTGACTACATTGGCATCAAGAGTAGCATGAATCTTGCTTTAAAAAAGTATGGCGTTATTCAAGAAGAAAATTTCAATGGAATTGAAAAAGCTATAAACATCGTGAAAGACCAACTAGACTTATTAGCGAGACTTTTTCATGGCTTTGATAATCGTGCATATTTTGAAGGAACTCCCTTACAACAATTGCATTGCCTGAACATGGCTGTTGAATTTGCGCAACAAACCGATGACAGGCAAAAGCGGTTTATGAATATTGCGAAGAAATTACGTTCAGCATTTAACCTATCTTGTAGTAGTGAAGAAATAAGCCAAACTGAAAGAGATTATATTCATTACTATTCCGCAATCAAATCAATCATTCATAAACTCAGCACCGGAGAAGCCCCTGACGCATCTCAAATGAATGAACATGTCCGCAAGCTTATACAGGAAGCCTTAATTAGTGATGGAATTGAAGAAATTATCAAAATAGATGAAAGCGATCCTAAAAATAGTTTAAACATATTCAGTGATGAATATATATCAAAGATTGAGAAAATCAAATTACCAAATATAAAAATTAAACTACTTCAAAAGTTATTATCCAAGGCAATTGATGAGTTTAAGAAAACTAACAGAATTCAAGGAGTTGACTTTTCAAAGCGGTTAAAAAATCTAGTAGATCTTTATAACGAACGTAAGGATTTTCAAGTATTCCAAAGTGATGTACTTGATGATGTAGCTGATAAATTTGCAGATTTATTTAATGACCTGGTAAAAGAACGCAATTCTTTTGTTGAGTTGGGAATTGATTTTGAAGAAAAATCATTCTATGATATCTTAAAAGCCATCGCAGAAAAGTATCAATTTGAATATCCACATGAAAAATTAATCGAACTTTCCAAGGCTGTAAAACAAATCGTGGATGACAAAGCAAAATATACAGATTGGGCACAAAAAGAAGATATCAAAGCAGAATTAAAAGTGGATTTAATTTTAACCCTTGCTGAACACGGTTATCCTCCAGTTCCAAAAGATGAAGTGTTTAAGGAGATATTCGAGCAAGCTGAGAATTTTAAGAAATATAATTAGTTTTTTCTTTTCAATATTAATAAAGCCCGCCCTTATCGTCAGCTTTAATCTTGTACCAACGATAAGGGGCAAGCTAAATTAATCTGTTAACTTAGAGCAGGTTCTTGAGTTACCACATTTAATAATGAATTAGGAACGTGATTTATGATAAACGATTTAAGTTCACTTAATTCTATTCCAATTCCATTCTCCACAGTTAATTCATGACCATTAGGCCTGGCGATTTTTCTAGTTAAGTTGGCAGATGCAACACCTACAACTTCTCCATTTAAATTAAAAATCGGTCCGCCACTCATACCAGGCAAAGAAACATGCTGCGTCATAAATGATTTGAACTTATTATTAAACAAAAAATTTGGTGCTATTTCGTCCAGCTTTATTGTGGGTTGCCAATATTGTCGAACAGCACCTAATTCAAATGATCTATGTCCAATAGATTGAATATAAGGCATTGAATAGCCGGAAAGAGAGATAGATTCTCCCAGACTGGCTTCATTCATGGCTAAGATCAATGGTGGCAATGCACCC
>WBZT01000466.1_pt1 | contig 32766 bp, 27 predicted proteins | sample 5204241 | NCBI WGS metagenome assembly WBZT01 (sample SAMN12344358, study PRJNA552823) | activated sludge metagenome | biome: Activated sludge suspended growth; feature: Nitrification reactor; material: Wastewater; isolation source: activated sludge from nitrification reactor of wastewater... | reverse complement strand
ACTGAACGAAATTGTCAGGGGCATTGCTCGGTGGAAAGACCGACACCGCAATTTGCTCAAGCAACCACCCAATCGGTTTCACCGGTCTGCCGGCGGTCACGCGGGCAGCCCATGTTAGGGGGACTGGGGGTGTCGGGAGACTCCCCCGGTGTATCTGCATATGCTCACCGTCAAAGAACTCTCCGCTTGGCTCAACATCAAAGAATCCACACTCTATCTCTGGGTTTCCAAAAATAAGATTCCCTGCCGTCGCATTCATGGCCTCGTCCGCTTTGAACCTGAGGCGATCCAGACCTGGCTGGACAGCTTTTCCCACGCCTCCCCCCAAAAGCCTCCACAGTCTTCCCGAGAGAGCTCTGAGGACGTAGACCACCTGATTGCGGCCGCCAAACATGCCGCCTATACTTCCCGCCACGGGGAAACCATCACACCGAGCCCACGCACGAAGGAGGAGCAGCATGGGGCTCGTTAAACGGAACAATATCTGGTGGATGTCATTCACCTATGAAGGGCGGCAAATGCGGCGATCGACCGAAACCTCGGATAAAAAGTTGGCCGAAGCCATCCTGAGCAAGATCCGAGTGCAGATTGTCGAGGGGAAATACTTCGAAAAACCGAAAGAAGACCCCTACACCTTTTCCCAGTTAATGGATCGGTATCTCAAAGAGCATGCGAGTCGGCGGGCCCACTATCGGCGCTATGTGAACATGGTCACGAATGTGAAAACCTTCTTCGGCAATCCAAACCTGTCCCAGATTACGCCGAAGACCATCGTGGCCTTCAAAGCAAAGCGTTATGCGGATGGAGTCATGCCGGCCACCATTAATCGAGAGCTGGCCATGCTGAAAAAGGCTTTCAATCTGGCCTGCCGCGAATGGGAATGGGCAAAGGACAATCCGGTCTGCCGGGTGTCGATGGAGAAGGAACAGAACTCACGTGACCGCTGGCTGACCGAACAGGAGGAAGTACGGCTGCTCATGGCTGCGCCTGCATGGATTCGAGAAGTCGTCACCTTCGCCGTCAATACCGGCATGCGACGGGGAGAAATTCTTGCCCTCACCTGGGCAGGGGTAGACTTCACACGACGAACCGTAACGGTGTTCAAGTCCAAGAACGGGGAACGGCGGACGATTCCGGTCAACCAAACCGTACTGGAACTGCTCTCTCACAAATATGAGCAGGGCCGTGGGCAACGGGGAATTGAAACCCGGGTTGTGTTCTGCAGCGAAGCCAATACCGAGCTGGACGGCAGCAACCTCCGGCGAGGATTTACTGCAGCCCTGAAGGCGGCACAGATTGAGGATCTTCATTTCCACGATCTGCGGCACACCTTTGCTACGCGACTGGTCCAAGCTGGGGTGGACTTATACAAAGTCCAGCGGCTGCTCGGGCACAAATCTCCGAGCATGACCCAACGGTATGCGCATCACTATCCGGAAAGTTTGCGGGATGGGGTGGAGATTTTGGACCGGGGAAAGACGTTTAGCACAAATTTAGCACAGCGACCATTTGCGCCAACGGTGGCTATGTAAGTGCTTGATAAATGGAGCCGGCGAGTGGAATCGAACCACCGACCTGCGGTTTACGAAACCGCTGCTCTGCCAACTGAGCTACGCCGGCTTGCCCAACACAATACGTCCTACGCGAATCAGAAGGGCGATCTTACTCAGGACGTGAAACACCTGTCAATGCAGAGATGCGATGTTTGTACACTTTGCCACAAAAGAAATCGACCATCTGTACCCTCCCGGGGCTTCCCGCAAGAGGTCTCCATAACAGCACACACTGGCCGCAGCGTTTCTCTCTCACCGCGTTTTCGTCACTGAAATTCCTCGAAGAGATGCCCCCTCACCGGCCGCAGGCAGGCAAATCGTCTGTTGCGGATTACCGGCCTGCGTCTGGGTCACGGCACTGACTTGTCCATGCACATAGGCGCACAGCTCTCCGGTCAGCACGTTTCCACTTTTGTCGAGGTCGGCTGCTCCTCGCAATCCTTTCAAGAGAAAATAGGTGAACAACCCATGTTGTCCCGGCTGATAGGCTTGCGCTTCCTGCATGCCGAAGTTGCCGATCATCAGCATGGTCCGATCCGGCTCCCCGCCTGAATCCTGTTGGGTCCATCGCGGAGGGACCACCCGGCCCGGGTCGGAACCGGACGACGGCTCCAGGGAAAGATCCAGCATCAACACGGCTTGCTTCACGGAGGCCTTGGTCAGCGCCCGCTGAAGCCGGGCGAGGGAAAACGTCCGGGAGGCCGCGGCCCGCGTCCCATCGTAGGGCAACAACGAGACAACCCCGGTCTCTTGATCCACCACAGCCCGGCCGGACAGATAAATATATACGGTCGCCTGCGGACTACCCTGCTTCGGCAACCACTGCTCAAACACTTCGATCAAGTCATCCTTAAGCGCTTTGGCATCGGAGAGCACCTTCACCTTTTGCGGAGGAACGCCCAGAACGGTCTTGAAGTACCCGCCCATGACCTCAGCATCGTGTGCCGCAAACCTCATCGCCGGCACGGCCGGATCCCGGAACGCGCCGACACCGATTGCGATCCCGACACTGTTCGGTTGCGCCGACTTTCCATTTCTGCTCGGGAGTTGGTCCACATCGACCGACAATACCTCCACGGCGGCACCGGCATCAGGACGTATCGCGACAAAAAATTTCTTGGCCGACGGGAGCAGGACGTTGGCGGACGCTCGCAGGGCACAGATCAACACGGCTTGCTCGGTGTCAGCCACCGCACCCACCTTGCCGTCAACAGCCACGCGGCGGACTTCACCCGGCTGCAGCGTCCCCAGCGAGACCGGCGACTTCAGGCCTCCGACGATCGCGGCATGACCGCTCAGTTCGACTTCGACCCCCTCCGCAACTACGGCCCCTTCGTTCTTGACTTCGAACTCCACACTGAACGACTCACGTTGCTCAAGGACATGATTCTGGTTGTCGTCCCGGATGATGGTGCGGAACGAGAGTTGCGTGGACCCGGATGGGATAACCGAAGCCGGAGCTGCGACCTGCGGCGTGGAGCCGGCAACAGGTGGAACCGCCGGTGTGGCCGCCAATGGAGCTGCTGCCGGTGCCGCAGGCGGCACGGAAGCAGGCAGCAGGGTTCCCCTGTCGCCACCCTTTCTGAACTGTGCCTGCTCGCGAATTTTGGTGGCAGTCCCCAGCTGTTGCGCCATACCTTCCACAAGCTTGGCAGCCGCCTCTTCCGCCACTTTGTCGAGGCCGCTGATAGCACAGCTTTCCGCCCGCGCCTCGACCTCCCCGGTTGCAGCGCTCTGCAATTTCTTGCTCACGAGGACCGCGCCGCGGTCGTCGGTATACGAAAACTCCATCCCCAGCGTGACCGTCGCAGGATAGGACTTATTGGCCTTACGAGGAATGAACAGATCCACCTGGCGGAATCCTAACGCGGTATCCACCACCCCATCCACGGCGCCCGTCGATGGACCCAGCTCAAGATGTACTCGTTCGAAGACCTGCCCCATGCGCTTTTTCAATTGGGTTTCTAGCCCCTCACGAATGGGCAGCGCGAGGGCCTGGCCACAAGCATCGCGATAGTCCAACGACGCTGCAGCGATACTCTGATCCATCCGAAGCTGGACGGTAAGCGGAAGATTGTAATGAGTGGGCAGGTTGCCCCGCTGACCGAAGAATTGGCATCCGCTCGACACGCATAGCGCGAACAGCAGAAAGGCGAGGGAAAACCTCGACCGCTGCCTCACGCGTGTTCCTCTTCCTCGGCACATAGATGGCTGCACAATAGTTTCGTTATACCCAATCTCACGAAGACATAACAACCGACGCGATGCCGCGTTGACAGTCCTCCTGTGCTCGGTTAAGGTCCAGCGCGTGAACGCGAGTCCTTCAACTCACCGCTCAGCGCCCGCATGGTCCTGGAGTGCGGTGTCCGACCTGATCCGACTGCGGAATCAATCCGGCACCTGGCTCTTACTGTTGCCCAGCCTGTGGTCCTTAGTCCTCGCCAATGAGGGCCGACCGCCGATGTGGCTGTTGTCCGTCTTTACTCTAGGGGCCTTCGTGATGCGTAGTCTCGGCGTGGTCCTGAACGACCTGGCCGATCGCAACTTCGATAAGCATGTCGCACGCACCCGCACTCGACCGCTCGCCGACGGTCGCCTTGCACCCCGACAGGCACTACTCGTCGCACTGGGCCTGACACTGATCGCGACCGCGCTGGTGATCACGCTCAATCCCATCACGATGCTATTGAGTCCTATCGCGCTCTTGCTGGCGGCGATCTACCCCTTCAGCAAACGATGGATTCAGATTCCGCAAGGGGTGCTGGGCATTGCCTTCGGTTGGGGAGCCGTCATGGCCTGGGCTGCCTCACGCGGCTCGATCGAGGCGCCGGCATGGTGGCTTTTTGCCGCAACGACCTGCTGGGCCATCGCGTACGATACGATCTATGCGCTGCAAGACCGCGAGGATGACCGCCGCATCGGCGTGAAATCATCCGCGCTTCTCTTCGGAGAGGCCGTCCCGGTAGCCGTCGGGCTGTTCCTGGTTGGAATGGTAGTGTGTCTGGTAGTGGCCGGGCGGCTGTCCGGCCTCCGGATGGGATATTATCTAATGCTGGCCATGCCGACCGGAGTCTTCCTGTGGCAAGTGCGACGATTACAAGCGCCCGTCAGTCCCCAAATCGCTTTCGCGATGTTTAAACAGCATGTCTATTCGGGCGTAGCAATCCTCGTCGGTATCTGGATCGGGACACTAACTCACACTCCTTAGTCGGCTATTCGCCCACTTTCCCGAGTGGCTGATCGGGCTTCGGAGCGCGAAGGGTTTTCAGATAGAGAGCCACCGCCTTCGCATCCGCGTCATTCAATCCCAAGCTCGGCATCCGCGTATCAGGCTTCATGGCTTGCGGGTTGCGCAGCCACCGGTAGACCCAGGTTGGATTCAAACGGTATCCGGCACGATCCAACGCAGGACCAACCTTCCCACCCTCGTCACCGATCTTGTGGCATCCGTTGCAGCCGTACTTGGTGACATAAATCTGCTTGCCGACTTCCACCAGTTTCGCAGCCGCATCTGGCTTCATATTGAGGTCGGGACGGGCAATATTGACGCCCTTTCCCGGCCGGGTGGTGAAATTCGTCACGGCTGCCGTCGCCAGGTCCAGTTCCTTTTTGGCCTGGCCCATCGCCTGCACTTCTTTGGCGTAGGCGTTGTCGTCGACTTCCACGCCCTTCTTGTCTGCCTCGTCGCTGGCTTTCTTCTCGGCTTCCTGCTCTAACCGCTCCGCCTCTTTATACTTTTGCTCAGCGGACTGCTGGGCGTCTTGGAGCTCTTTCTTACGACCCTCGACGTTAAATTCCAACTTCTTACCGTGCAAGGAGCGCACATAGCCGACGATGCCCCAGATTTCTTCCTCTGACAACGTGTACTTGAAGGTCGGCATGGTGGGAACAGCAAACTCATCGTCGCCGATCTTATCGCCGTTCGGGCTCGTATCCTTCATATCGCGCGAGATCGTAGCGAAGATATCTTCGTCTTTGAACGTGCCCATTTCAGATTTATTGGACAAATCCTTCGGTTTCGGGTCGGTCATTGAGGACCAATTGAACCCCTCATTCTGTCTTCCATTTTCACCGTGGCAATGCATGCAATAGTGAGCATAGAGCTTCTTGCCCTTCGCGGATTGTTCGTTCTGAAACATCGAACAACCCCCGGCTCCGATGAGGCCCGAGAGTCCGACGACCACTGCGACCGCTCCAAATACGCGTATTCTTCGCCACGCCCTCATGCTCACGACCCTTTCTTTAAACGTCTCACGAGGACCAACTCAAAGCCCAACGCTAAGGCCACCGCGAGTAATGCATACATGTACGGCGAATAGTCCGGCGGCGCATCGGCCCGGAAATACCACCAGGATGAAATGGCCTTCTCAGACCCCTTTTCCTTCGGCTGCCCGGTCTCCATCTTCTTACCGTCCCAGACGGCAAACGCGATGCTGGCGAACTGCCCGGGTTGGAATTGCGTATCCTCGGCCACGTGCTCCGTGTTCAATGTACGAGAGAAGACCACTTTCCAGACCCCGCCCTGGTAGACGCCCTTGGCTTTCACATCCTGGTGGCCGTGCGGTTTCAGCGTGCCGAAACCTTTGGCTCCCAGGTCTGCGCCCTTACCGTCCTTGTTTTTCCAATACCAGATATTGACCGGGCCGCCCTCTACCTGGGCCATCGGCTGGCCGTGGGCAAAATGGGCCTTGGTGTCGCCGACCATGAATTCCAGGGCCGCCGCATCATCAGGATCCTCGGATGGATCGGTATACTCCACCATGATGGCCACGGTGGTCCCGTCATGAAGTCCGCGAACTTTGACGCTTTTGGCCGTGACATCGGTAATACGGACCGGCCAATGGACCTGAGGAGACATCGGGAATTCCGACACCGCCGCGGTCGCCCAGGCCGCTGCCGTCGGATCATCTGCCGGAAGGGATCCCTTCACGAGCGCGGCGCGCACCGACACGCTCTGCTGGCTATAGGCCGGCTGCACTTCGGCGGCCACGCACAGTCCCACAAGGCCGACGGCCCCAACCCACCAACTTGTTCCTGGTCTCCTCACTCGTGCCATACGCTCCCCTTAATTGCTCAGCAGTCCCTGATCGGAGAAATTACTCGGACTCATCCCACGTTCTTGGTTTCTGTCCGGCCCCGTCATATTCGCCCATAATGACTTTCCAGATATCCTCATCGGACATTTCCAGTTCCCATCGCGGCATAGCCGTCTTCCACGGCATCCCTTCGACAGGAAGGCCTACGCCTCCCTTCTTGATCCGCCAGAAGAGATAGCTTTCCTGCAGCATGGCGATCGTCGTCGGATCCTTAAAGTTAGCCGGCGGCGGCGTGAATCCCGCCGCAGCGAAACCCTTTCCATCGAAGTTGCCGTGGCATGGCGAGCAACGCGAGGCGTAGAGCCCCTTGCCATAATTGATATTGTCCAACGTCTTCGGAACGGGATTGGAAAGACCGGTATACTCACCGGGAGGAGCGGGATGAATCGTACGATTTTCACCCGGTGGGGCATCGCTCGATGCTGTGCTGCCGTATGTCTGCCAGCCGACCAATAATGGAAATAATGCCAGCACCAAATACCGCGCACTGCTCAGAGCCCCCCCGCCTTCGCCGGTGAGGAAGCGAAGGATCGGGCCGAAAAATGCGTCTTTCGATGCGCCGCTCAGAGTGGCGAAAATGACGATTCCGGCAGTCGTCAACATCAAGTACAGGAAAATCAGGCTCGAAGGCAACGGCGCGGAATGCGGCAGATTCGGGACGATAAACTTTAAGAACAGATAAATGCAGACCGTTAGAATAACCGGTCGAACGAGTACGCCTCCCATAACCACCCTCCTCTACTTCACCGAGAACTATCGAGCCTGTGCCATCGTGAGCGCCCCGGCATCAGCCGCTTTTACCGGCGTCGGAGTCGGCCGCGGCAAATCTAATTCCGCAGGACTCACGCTGATGGGCTCTCCGCTCATCTGTTGCAGGAACGCGATGACAGATAAAATTTCGTTCTTCGACAGACCGATTGGATTCTTGTTGATATACGGCATCCGGGCCGGGTACTCCTTCGGAACGCCCTCGTGTCGGTAGTCCAGGTAAAGATACGCTTGCGGTTCGGTCAAACTCTCAAAAATAAACTCGCGGGAGAGCTTGGCCCCGATGCCCTTCAAATCCGGACAACGTGCCGATTCGCTCGGGCCGATGGAGTGGCAGAGCGCGCACTGACCCTTGCTGAAGAAAATCTTCTGCCCGATCGTCGCCATGTCAGTCGGCGTCTTGATATCGGCGATGTTGATACTTTCTTCAGCCGGTGGCAATGAAGCCATCTGGGGAACGGCCAGAGCGACCAATGAAAACAGTCCCAGCACGATCGCCACGAAACCAATGACCCGAATGAATTGCCCCTTGATGAACAGGAGGATCACTGTTCCGAGTCCGATGACACAGAGACCGATTAACTGCAGTTTGACTACTTCACTCATAAGTCCTCAACAAAGGATAATGATCACGACCCACCCCTGGTGACCAGAGGAAGATCATCTTCCCGATCAGACCGGACGTTTTTCCTCAGAAGCATCGGCCTCAGGCCCATCCAGCGCCGGCGACCCGCCGGCCATCGCGGGAATGGCTCCCGGCTCTACCGACCCCTTGGTGCCGGCGGCGGCCTTGGCCTTGTCTCCCATCGTGGCAACCCAGAAAATAAAGGCCACCAACATACAGAACAAGAACGTGTTCAGTGCCATGAGCGCAGCCGCATAACCAAGGGCGGGAGAAAAGGCGTACTGGGAGGAATCGCGCATCACACCGTAAATGTGCCAGTGAACGCGGGATGAAGAGCGCGCATAGCCCATGAGGGTCATGAGCAGGATGACCATGACCGCGTTCAATACCAGCGCATAGCCGGCGCGGGGCGGCATTCTTCCCCACACCATTTCGGTGGTGGTCTTGGCGCTCTTGAGAAGGAGCGCGGTGAGCGGAGTAATCGTCAACATCACAAAGATGACGATACCCACCTGGGACGTGGAGAAGTAATTGATGCGGATAATAGCGGGAACGAAGTACCCCCAGACACCGAGCACGATGACTGCTATGGCTGCCAACCCGAGCACACCACCCATCAGTGCCTTGGCGGCCTTGGCCCATCCGGCGGTGTCCTGCTTACCCGCACGCCAATACATAATGAAGCTCATGAATGTGACGAGCACCATGAGATTGGAGACGGTCATTTTGGCCGACATGACGCCGAATACGCCCAACAAGGGATGGTGCGTGCCGCCCATCTTTTGGGCCTCTTCCAAGCTGGCAACGAGGGAGTGCGGGGTCATCCACACACCGAGGCAGAGCAGAAGAATGATCAACATCGCCATAATCGGTTTGCGATATTGCGTTTCCGAGCCCGGGATTCGATGGGTGATTCCGAGCCAGAAGTAGTAGTTGGAGCCCAGGAAGAGCACACCGATCAACATTGCCTGCAGAATGAACAACCAGGAAAGGAATCCGCCCATGAGCGTGATACCCATCTGCTGGTTGTACTGATAAATTTCCCGCATCAACCAGTACCCGGCGAACGGAAGAGGCAAGAGTCCGAACACGCCGATAAAGTTTCCGACGTAGCCCATCCAATCGTAGTGATAACGCTCTTCCTGGCTTTTGGCCGACAGATACCGGATGCCGGCGTACGCGCCGCAAATATAACCACCGAGCACCACGTTGGCGATCAAGCGGTGAATGTTGACCGGCCACCATGTCGGATTCCACGTCGCCGCCCAGGCCCGTGCGAAATCGCTGCCCTCCGAGATCACCACCGGACTGGACTGGAACGTCGCCCACGAGTTGGGCACGATCATGATGAAGAACGCGAACACATTAAGGAGGAATCCCAGGAAAATGTGAAACTTCTTCCCGCTACCCTCGGCCATGGCGTCCCACCCGTACCAGTACAGGTACAGTGTGGCCGTTTCCACAAGGAAGAGACCGCAGTAGACGAGAAAGGATGGGAAAAAGATATCCGTGAGATAGGCCATCAACTTCGGATAGAAGCCGATAAGCAGGAACAGCAGAATGCCGCCGAACAGGGCCGTCGTTGCGTATGAAGACGTCAAGAGCTTGGTAAACTCTTTGGCCAGCTTGTCATAACGCTTATCGCCGGATTTCCAGCCGACGATTTCGCACAACCAGGCAAAGATCGGCACGCCAAGCACGAAGCCGGCGAGCAGCAAATGGAGCTGGGCAATGATCCAGACAAGGTTTCGACTGCCGATATACGGGATATCGCGATACGCGGTCGGAGCCTGCGGGGCGGCTTCCTGAGCGAAAGCGACGTCCGGCATCCCCGCCCATGCCAGCAGTGCAGCACATCCGGCCAAGAGAGCGGCGCGGCCCGCAAGTTGGCGCCCGTGATTTGTGACGATCTGACCCTGGTTCATCATTGTTCTCACCTCGTCATTCGCCATGATGTCATTTGCCGCTTCCCGCCGGTTTTCCGGCTGCTGGCTGCGCAGGCTTGCCGTCGTTCTTGGGAGAGCTCTCCTTAACACCGGCTTTGTCTTTGCCGCCCTTCTGTTTGTCTTTTTCGTCTTCTGCCGATCGCTGTTCGATCGCGGCAATCTTCAGTTCCGCATCCTTGAATGCCTTCTCGCCTTTAGAGAGAGACTTTTGGGCGTCGAAGGGCGGAGCCACCGTCTCGGCAGCAGGCTTACAACATTCATGCGGGTGTGGAGTGGAGACCGGAAGCACGGCCCAGAATAGGATACTCAGCACTGCGCCGGCGGCCGTAAAGGCAGTCAACATCAAGCTCTGATCAGCGGGCACGCGGATCATATCCCAGCGCGAGATAAGTTCTTGGTAAGTGTCCCCGGCCGGTTGGGCATTGGCAGCGCGCCCTTCAACCAGCTTTCCAAGGATCGAAAGGCCGACATAGGTCAGGGCCAGGAGAACCACCAACGACGCACTGCCCCATGCCGTGAATTCCAGACCGATTCGCTCAGCGACCGGCATGGCCTTGAGCATATCCATATCCAAAATGGATTTCGTAATTGAACGGGCGAGATCAGTGGCGCCGCCCTGCACCACCCACAAGAAGGGAAGATAGATCGCCCCGGCGACCGCGAAGCGAACCCACAGTCCGACACCCAGTGAGGCTGGGGGCTCAAGCCGCAGACGTTCCAGAAATACGGTACGGGCAACCAGGCCCAGCGACCAAATGTCGATGGGGATGCAGACCAGGAACAATAACGGGAGGCCGGTTCCTTCTCCGAAATGGAAGCCGACGCCTAGCGAGATCACGAAAAATGCAAAGACGCTGACCGGAGTCATGAGCAGCATCAGGAAGGTAATGCCGAGTTTCGTTTCCAGATGGATCGTCCCCATCGCCATAAACAACATGGCAAACGCCATCTTGATCGGCAGGGCGGTCCAGCAGGCCGGCCAGAGAATGCTAAGCCCCAATTTAAATGACGACATCGTCTCTCGACCAGTCATGTGCCCAAGATCCTCCGCCTATTCCAGAAATTCGCGGTTGATGATTGCCGCCACGGTGAAAATCAAAATGCTCGCCATGACCACAATCCATCCGATCAAGGCGATCGGTCGTTTGAAGATATTCCGCTCCGGATCCCGATCAATGAAGGGCAATGCGGCAAGCAACGCCATGAACGCACCGGGCAGCGCGATAGCACCGAGGAACTGCCCGAATTCGCCGGCAAATACTTTGAGCCGCAGCAGCTGGAAGAGGAAAAGGAAGTACCATTCCGGCTCCGGATGGTAATCTCCGGGGTCTGGCGTGGCTTCTTCCAGAAGCACAATCGGCTCCCAGAACGCGAGGCTACAGATGCACAGGAACACCGCCACCATCCCGACAATGTCTTTCCAGATCTGACGGGGGAAGAAATAGTCGGTCTTAGCCTTAATTTCTTCCACGCTCCCACGGAACGGTCCGGCAGGGCCGGCCTTACGGAACAGGAAGAGATGCAGTCCCGCCAATCCCATCAGGGCCGCCGGAAGGACCATGACATGGATGACAAAGAAGCGACTCAGCGTCATCTGGCCTGGCGTCGCGCCCCCCTTCAGGAAACGCGCCATGAAATCACCGAGGAGCGGCGTCTTGTCCATGATCTCGACGCCGACCGTCGTGGCCCAGTAGGCCCGTTGATCCCATGGCAGCAGATAGCCGGTAAACCCGAATCCCATCACAATGCCGAAGAGGGCCAAACCGACCAACCAGATGAGTTCTCGCGGTTTTTTGTAGGCGCCCCAGAGAAAGACTTGAGACATGTGCGCGAACACGCACACGACCATCGCCGTTGAGCCCCAGAAGTGATAGCTCAACAGGAACCAGCCGTAATCCACCGAGTGGATGATGTACTGGGTGCTCGCATAGGCATGGTCTGCGGTCGGCACGTAATAGAACATCAACAGAATGCCAGTGACCGCCTGCATGATGAAAATAAAGAGCAGGACGGAGCCAAATACATAGGCCCATCGAGACCCGCCGGGGACGGGCTCGTTGAGCATTTTGGCTTGCAGAGTCTTCAGCCCGACGCGCTCGTCGACAAAGGCGAAGACTTTTTCAATGGCTGAGGGCTGAGTGGTCGTCGGCTGCGTAGTCGTATCCATTTAGACAATCCGAACCTGGGCCTTCGTGCCCGCCTTGAATTCCATATCGATAATGGTGATGTCGCCCGTTGCAGTAACCTTAATGGGAAGCGGATCCAACGCGCGGGGAGCCGGCCCATCCAGGACTTTGCCGGCGGCGTCATAGATACTCAAGTGACAGGGACACAGGAAGACCTGCCCCAGAGTTTTGTGAGTCCGCCACTTGAACCCACACCCCAAGTGAGGACACTTGCCGGAATACGCGATGTAGGGCACGTCTTTCTTATTGGTCCAGATAAGTTTTCCGGCCGCGTCGTGAAACTCCATGTCTTTGCCTTGATACACGGTCTCCAAGACCTTCGGAGTCGCCTTCAAGACCCAGACGTTTTTGTCGATTTCCTGCTCCGGCATGTAGGCTTCTTTAATCTTCCGCTTGTATTTGAACTGGACGCCAACATCATCTTGCTTAATTTTTCCGGAGTTGCCGATCTTGAGCCATTGATTGTCGAACGGAGCATACATCGGCTTCATCAGGTAGCGCAGCACGGGAAATGCGATAGGCAGACCAATCAGAAAACCGATGGCGTGCGTGAAGTTCATGAAGAAAGTGCGACGCTTGACGCTACGCTCAAGCTCAGGAAACGGAACAAGCACTTCACCTGGGGTGACATGGATATGCTCCTCGAGGTGAGCGATTTCCACTTCATGCGTGGTCACATACTCGTCCCGGTTAAAGACCGGCAACGTCGCATACTCTGCCGAGGTGCCACGAAGCGTCACGACCTCGGCGGTCACTCCATGCACCTGCCCCATAGGAACCTGGCGCTCGACCGAATCGGCCGTGCCGGCGCCGACCACGATATGGCTGATTTCGTGGGAGAGCGGGTCCATAATGACCCGGCGCACCTCCCCGACTTCACCGTCCGTACATCGAACTTTGGATTTCAGTTTCGGCTGCATGATGCTCACTTCATCTTGATCGGCTTCGGCGTGTTGACCGAAGCGTTCTTGTAACCAGCCAACCAGACAGCCAAAGCTTCCACATCCTTCGGCTCCATCAGGTCCTTATACTTGTCGGGCATTTTGCCCTTCTCGTACTCCTGCTCAAAGCCTTCCGCCTTGTAGCTCTTGGGATCGAGAATCTTCCGGGCAATTTCCGCAGCAGGCAGAAGGTTGCCGATATTGTCTAATTCTGGACCGCGCTTTTTCCCGCCTTCACCGTTCAACTTGTGGCAGTTGTAGCATTCCTGCAGCTGCCATTGCTCTTCACCGAGCTTGGCGATATCGCCACCAGCAGCGGCTGTCGTCGCCGTCGGCGCAGCCTCTCCACCGGCCTTTTGATCCGCCGGGGCCTGCGCGGCGCCCAGGGCCTGCAATCGCGCGGTCAGCTCTTTGGCCTTTTCATCGAGCGCCTTGGCGCGCTGCAACAGAACCTCGACTTTGCCGGCCTCGTAATGCTCCCGCTTGGGCTTCAGAATCTTCTCGATCTTGCCCTTCTCATCTTCGGGATCGTACTGCGGCCACATCGATGCGCCGGCGATGTACACCACGGAGAGGATGGCATAGAACACGAGCAAGGCCCCGACGGCTTTAACGCCTCCGAAGGGCTTCAGTGTCGGAAAATCGAGAATCATGAAGACGATGGCGCCCAACATGGCATAACCAAAGAAGAGCGCCTGAAAGACAAAGGGAAAGCCCAGCGCATTGGTCGCGCCGAACAGAATCCCTCCGAGCACGATTCCCACTACCATTTTCTTAATCACGTTTCCCATGAATACCCTCGCTTACCGCCCTTCCAGTATGGTGACCGACTACTTAGCTCCTGCCGGAACAGGGCTTCCCTCGTGTGCATGACCCTTTGAGTCCGAGGGGCGCAATGTCACGATGATGGCAAAGCTGACGACTGCGTAAAAAACGATGGTAATGCCGGTGATCCACCAAGCCGAGTACGAGAGCGTCGGCGTAAAGGACTCGGCGGTGAAATCCGGCAACAGGTTGTACGCATGAAAGTACTTCCGCAGCAGCGATCGCACGGCGCCCATCAGACCCATGGTCCAAATCGCGCTGAACGCCAGGAAGACCAGGACGAACTGCGAGGCGAAGTCGATTTTCCCCCACACAATGGTGCCCTGCGAGACCGCCCGGTTATAGATCACATAATTGACGACCGTGACGAACACCAGAGTGAACGCGGCCGAGTTCTTCGCCGGCATCAGTGCGAGGAAGTTCCAGTCGGATGGCAACTCCAACTCCGCCACCAGCTTGGCTCCGGTAGGCACAAAACCATGCGGCGTCATCCAGATCGCATTCCCCACGACGACCATCAGGAAGCCGACCTTGATGACCGTGCTGGACGATACCGTCAGAGGAATAAACCGTCCAAGGACAACCGGCGCCAACAAGAGCGGCAGGAGGAACGCCAACGATGTCGCATCAGGAACAGGATAGTCGGTCAGCACCTTCGTCATGACGATGGGCAGCAAGACCATCACGATCGGCGCGATGACCGTCATCCTCACCCGCTCGACCCCCTCGATCCGTTTCATACTGAGCCAGATATAGTAATTACTGGCCAGAAAGATAAGACCGATCATGGCGCCCTGCATCTCGAAGAACATTGAGAGCTGGTCGGCCATCATGTACGGGCAGATGGAGGCGTCGTAATCGCAAAGCTCATACGCCAGCAGATAGCCCATGAAGGGAAGGAACAACAAGGCGCCGACGCCGATCATGTTGCCGACGAAACCCATCCAATCGTAGTACGCGCGCTCTTCGTCCTTTTTGGCGCCCATGAACATGTACGCCGCGATCAAGCCCGCCACAAATCCGCCGAATGTGACGTTCCCCACCAGACGGTGCAAATTGAGCGGCATCCAGCTGTAGTTGAAGACCTTGTCCCACAGAGAGGCGGTGGCCAAAAACTCCGCCGGCGAGATACCCTCCGCCCTCACAGGCGTATTCATGAAGGAAGTAGGAGCGTCGATCACGAAGAGCGTGATTGAACCGATGAGATTCAGCAAGACGCCCAACGCGATGTGCCGCGCCTTCTTCTCGCCCTTCCACGCATCCCAGGTATAGAAGTACATGTAGAGCACGATGGTCTCACCGATAAACAACAGCGGATAGACCACGGCAAAAATCAGGAAGAAGTGATTGATGAGCCAAGTCGTGAACTGCGGATACGTCGCGAGCAAGACGAAGATAAAGAGGCCGCCAGTCAACGCCGTCATGCTGTAGAGAATGACCGTGACCTTGGTGACCTCCTTCGCCAACCGGTCATAGCGAGGATCCTGCTTGCGATACCCCAACCACTCGGAGATCACGACGAAAATCGGGGCCCCGAGAATGAATCCCGCAAAAAGAATGTGGAGCTGAGCGACGATCCATACCGCCGTTCGGTTCCCGGTATAAGGGAACTCCACGGGGGGCGCACTGGGAGCCTGGGCGTATGCCACCCCTCCCAATATCGCCACTAGCGCGAACATAACCAACAAACAGCGCTGCCAGATTTTCATGATGTCTCGCCGCTCCTCCTCATTCCAACCGATTGACCCGTGACTCGAACCGAACCCGGCGTGAGTTACTTCACCTGATCAGCAGGTACCCAATCCTTCTTATTGGCGTCCCAGCCCTTACCCGCCAAACCGAAGGAACGCTCAAACGCCAAAATCTTCCAACGATCCTCTTCGGACAACTTGCTCTTCCAGGGCTTCATCTTGGTGTTGGGAACGCCCTCGGAAATGCGCCAGAACCAGACCGAGTCCGAGTACAATTTCATACGATCGCCGTTGCGGAAATCCCGGGCGCCCGCCTTGACCGGCTTGCCGTCCTTACCATGGCAGCTGGCACAGTTGACGTCAGGATTCTTGCCGCCAATGTACAACTCACGACCTTCCTCTACGATTTTCGGATCTGTCCACCAACCGGCAGGCATATGCTTGTCGGCATATTCGGCGGGAGCAGGCGGCGGCGGAACCACCGGACCTTCGCCTCCCCCTTCACCGCCGCCACCGCAGGCGGCGACGCCAAAACCAAAACCAAGAATGCCGACCATCAGAGCCAATCTCTTCATGCCTGCCTGTTTCATAAAAAAGTTCCCGCTCCTTTCTTCATGCCGGCGCCCTCACAAGCACCGACACCCATTACCATTACCATCGACAGAAAAAAAAGACGCTTCCCTGCGGCGCAATGAGCAGCCACAGCAAAAGCGTCAAGACTCACAATACAACGAGGTCACGTTTGGACTTCCCCGCCTACTTCTTGCTAATCGATCCGGCGAGGAACAATGCCCCACGGACCGTGCCCTATTTCTGCCGCTTGCCCTGTCCCTTCTTTCGCCGTTGCTCTTCTCGCATCCGCTTGCGGGAGATCTTTAGCCCAATCCATCCCACAATAGCAACAGCCGCGATCCCCAGCCCGTACAACAACCACTGCGGAGGACCAAGATCGCGCTCGCACCCGCTACCGAAATCAACCCGAAGCTTACGTTCCGTCTCCAGATCGTTCGGATCGAACTGGATCTTAAAATTCTTTTGCTCCCCGCCGGTCTCAACCAACAGCGGGTCGCCAACATTATCGTTATGAAGGTGCAGGGTGACTTTATAGTACCCGTCACCATCTGTCGTCACAGTCTGACCGACCGTGATCCGCGTATCCTTGACCAGGACCTCAACGTTGGCGCCTGGCCGGCCGTCTTTTCCGCACACAAACCCTTCGACCGTAAATCGATGGTCGGCGGCATGACTGGCGAACAAAACCGACGGCACAAAAAGAGTCGCTATCAGGCCCCAAACGACCATGACGTGCGAGGCGGTGTTCCTGCTCGTCGCTCTCCGCCATCGCATACGCATGACCCGTGCCGGACTGGTTTTCGGCCTCACAAACATCCCGCCCAGAGCCTGAGTATGAGAGGCCCCATCGACACGGACTCGCCCCAAATTTGAGGCCGACTCTTCTAGCATAGCCCCCCCTCTTTGTCAACAAATGGATGGAGTCAAACGGAGGGAGCAACCATGAAACGAGCGGCGAAAATGGAGGACTCGCGTGGATGAATTGCGGCTACTGGCGCGGACAAGCGCGCTGGTCACACACAATGGAAGGTAGGCGGCGAATCAACGACGCGAACGCTCACAGATGGCCGCGTGACTTGGCTTCCGCAGCGGCGCGATCGATATCCTTCCGTCGCTCCGATTCCTTTTTTGTGATCCAGGCTTCCCAGGACTTGCCGGTGGCCGTGTCCTCGCCGGTGAAGGCGATCGCCGCCACCTCGGAAAATGGAATCGTCAGCGTGCCACTGCTGGTCGCCGGGAAAATCTCCATGGTGGGTTGCTCACCCGTCGCGGTGCGATTGAAGAGATATCCCGTCACCTGCCCACCCGACTTCAATTCCACGGTGATATCGCCACGGTAATCAAATGCCAGCTCGATCGCCTCCGCCAGTTCCGTAAGGGAGGCCGGCCGAAAGACCCGGCCTTCAAGGCTGCCGGTCTCCGGCGCATGGTATTTCGCGTCGGTCATAGGTATCTCGTATCGTCTAGAGGGTGATGCGTGAAGCGTTCGGCCGGCTCAGCGACCGAACCGCTTCACAGCTGCAGGAATCACGATCGTCTTCGCTCCGGCTAGCGCGCATTCGGCAACAGGGTGATCTTCACGGTCTTGGCAAAGCCGGAGAACGACCCGAACGTATCTTCCACCGCCGAAGCCTCGTACCCGCAATGGACCATGCAATCCGCGCACTTCTCGTTGCGCCCGGTGCCATAGGAATCCCAGTTCGTCTGTTCCATCAACTCCCGGAAGCTCGACGCATAGCCCTCCTGCAGCAAATAACAGGGGCGCTGCCAGCCGAAGACGTTGTACGTGGGGTTCCCCCAGGGGGTGCATTGATACTCGCGCTTGCCCATCAGGAACTCCAGGAACAGCGGCGACTGGTTGAACTGCCACCCGCGCTTCCGATTGCCCAGAATCTTGGAGAACAATTCCGTGGTGCGACTGCGCTTGAGAAAATGTTGTTGATCCGGGGCCTTCTGATAGCTATATCCGGGTGAGATCATCATCCCTTCGACGCCCAGCCCCATCATTTCATCGAAAAACTTCCGGACACGTTCGGGATTTGCGTCGTCGAACAACGTCGTGTTGGTCGTGACACGATGCCCCCGCTTGAGCGCCGCCTTGATCGCCTTCACCGCCACATCGTAGACCCCGTCCCGGCAGACCGCCAGGTCGTGTTCGTCCCGCAGGCCGTCCATGTGCACACTGAACGTCAGAAATTTGGACGCGGGATACTCATCGAGCTTCCGTTCCATCAAAATCGCATTCGTGCACAGATAGACGTATTTCTGACGCTCCACGAGCCCGCGCACGATCTCGGGCATCTCGGGATGGATCAACGGTTCACCGCCCGGAATACTGATGATGGGCGCGGCGCATTCGTCGGCCGCAGCCCAACATTGCGCCGGAGTCAACCGCTTATCCAGGACATGGTCAGGATATTGAATCTTGCCGCACCCCGCGCAGGCGAGGTTGCAACGAAACAAGGGCTCGAGCATGAGCACGAGCGGATACCGTTTGACCCCCCGGAGCTTCTGGGTCAACACGTACTTGGTCACTGTATACATCTGGGAGACTGGAACAGCCATCCCTCTCTCCTATTCTGGTGAATGTGAATGTAACGTACGACTGAGACTGCCGGCCTTCTAGCAGACAAACCGCGCGGATTCTACCATTGCGATTGAAAAATCGTCAATTTCGGCGGGATCAACCGGGCAGACCGGCAGTTCTTCCGGCGCGCGCCTCCAGCCCGTAGGCCAGGATGATCGCAAGACACGCCCCCAACAGACCGGCCACGGCCGTATTGAAGACGACCCGCGGCTTGATCTGCTTGTCGGCGGGGACAGGCGGGTCCAGCACCTGAACCGTGGGCGTATCACGAGCTTCGGTAATTTTCGCCTGCTCATATTGCGAGGTGAGCAACGCATAGAGCGTCTCCTGTACCTTCAACTCTCGGAACAATCGCCCGTATTGCAGGGCCAGATCCGGCACCGTCACCATGGCCGGATGCAGGCGGTCTCCCGGCGAGGCGCCCTTCGAGCCTTTCCCGAACTCCAGCAAGGCCAGCTGCTTCTTCAACTCTTCGATGCTGGAACGGACCCGCGAGAGATCGGGATTGTCAGGAGAAAGGTACGCACTCATCACCTGCAGTTGCACTTCGTAGCCGGTGATCTGCCCCTGGATCATGGCTGCCGCCTCGATCATGGCCTTGGACTGCGCCTCGACGGCCACCGCTTTGTTATTTCGCTGAAAGTCCCGCAAGGCCTCTTCGGTTTTCACCAGTCCCGTTTGCGTCTCCGCCAGACGCCGCTCGATGAACGCGCGATTATACCTCGCCTTGCTGACATTCAACGTGCGGTTCAGACGATCCAGACTGCTCACGAAAAAGGCTGCGATCTCGGCAGCCCGCTGAGGATCCGAATCTTCCACCGTCACCTTGATGACTTTTTCTTTGGAGACGCTGACCCGGACCCGCTCTGCCAGTTCGACGCGGGTATCGTGCATCGTCCGCTCGTTGTACACCGCCATCAGGCCGAACCTGGCAATCACCTCGTCCGCCATCACCCGCGACTTGAGGATTGCCACAAAGACGTCGGTAGGCGTCGTCGGCATGCTGGGCATCCCCACCCCGAGATTCTGGGCCATGCCGGCGGCTCCGGTGGTCGCCAATAGGGCCGCCAGACTCCCGCCTTCCTTCGAATCCAGCTGCGGCAGCAGGGTCGCGGTCGACTCATACGCTTTGGGGAGAACGAAAGCACTGACGGCGAAGGCGCCCAGCAGCGAGACCATTAGGACCGTGGCCACCAGCCCACGGCGCCGCGAGACCACCGACAAGAGATCCTGCGGCACCATCCCGTCGCGGCTCAATAGGTTCGCCCCGTGACCGCGCGAAGGAGTCATGACCACCTGAGGAGTATCCAACAACCGACTCATGATGTGCTCACATCCCGCTTATCGACCGACAACGGCGATACCGGCGGCCGTGAGGGCCACGCTGCCGATAATACTGGCCACGGTCTGCCACAAGGCCAGTTGTGGTGTCCGGGCCTCGATCTTTTGAGGCACCACGATCGTATCTCCGGAGCGCAATTCCTTCACAGCCAGGTAGGCGGAGTCGGTGGTTCCGTTGGCCCGCATCACATACATCTCTTTTTTATTCGCATCCTCGGTCAGTCCGCCGGCCTGACGCAGGTAGTCTTCCAATCCCAGGCTCGGCCGATACACCACCGTACTGGGATTCTTCACCGACCCGATGATACTGACCGTTTGCGACGGGGTCGGCATCAAAATCCGATCCCGCGCCTCCAGGATGATATCGTCTTCAGTGCCTTCGAGTTGCTCGATGGAGTCCATTCGAATGACCACACGCCCCAATTCCAGGCGGGAAGTGATCGCTTCCAATTGCTGGAGACGCAATGACAACACCTGTTGCTCGGCCAATCCTCCGCCAGTGGATAACACTGCGGCTGTGCTCAGTCCGGAGGCGCCTGCCGCTCCTCCCGCAGCCTGCGCCGTCAACCGTTGACGTTCTGACGCCACAAATCGCTCCAGCTCGGCCTGTTGCCGCAGCTTGACGGATTCCCGCGACAACACCAGCCCCGCGGGAAACGCGTTCTGGGTCACCCCGCCGGCCCGCTTCAAGACCGAGCTGAGGCGCTCACCCATTTCAATCGTGAAGTACCCCGGTCTCTTCAGCTCCCCCTCAACCAGCACCAGATTCGGGGGCCGATGTTGGCTGGCCACCACCACCTGGTCCAAACGTTGAAGCACGTGATTGTCGGCCTCGTTCCCTTCCAGCAATGCCCGGGGGCTGAATTGAATGACTTTGGTTTGATAGGTGACCGGATCGGTCCTCACGATTTCGGCACGATCGGCATAGGCATCCATCGTGAGCTGCTCGTGGAGCAAGAGATCCTTCACCTTCATGCCGGGGCGATATTCATACGGGCCCGGGCTTTTCACGGCCCCGACAAGACTCACCACATTGGTAATCTGCGTCGGGAGAATGCCGATGCGCACATAGTCCCCGTCGAGCAGAACCGGATCGCCCCCTGCCACACCGGGCCGGCTTTTTTCATGCCCTTGAGACGCCAGCGCGCCGACCAGATCCACATCCACCATGATCCGGCCACGTTCAGGATCAAGCCGGAACAGATGGCACCGCTGCCGGTCAGAAAGCGGCGTGAGGCCTCCGGCGAGAGTCAGGAGTTCTGTCAAACGCACCCCGGGTTTCACTTCGTAGATCGCCGGGCGCTTGATCGATCCGCTGACCGCCACCACCGGACCGAGCGGCGGAACCAACACGACGTCTCCCGACTGCAAGCGCTGATCGAAACGCCGGTCTCCCCGCAGCAGAAAATCATACAGGTCCAATTCCGCGACGGTCTTTCCCTCGCGCATCACCTTGACCTGGCGCAACGATCCCGAACGGGCCGGGCCGCAGGCAGCATAGAGCGCATTCGACGTGGTGGCCAACGCACTGATTTCGTAGGCGCCCGGGCGGACGACTTCGCCCACGACATACACTTTGATCGTCCGGATCCGTGCCATCGACACGTGCAATTCGAATCGCTTCAGAAGATTGCTCAGTCGGGACCGCACGGTCTGCTCGACCTGCGAAAAAGTCTGGCCGCCGACAGGAATCGCTCCCACCTGCGGGATCACGATCATCCCGTCACGTTCGACCGGCACGATGAAGCTTCGATTGAAGCTGGGGTCGGGGACATTCCAAATGTGCACGGCAAGCGAGTCTTGCGGCCCGACGATGAAATCCGGCCCGACCGGGATATCCTGGATCGGCGAGAAGGTATTGGCCTGCGCTTCGAAAAAGTCGTAGCCGAACTGTCGCACACGGCTCTTCACGCCGTGCAACACAGAAAACTCGGCAAAGGCTTCTTCCACATTGAAATCCTGCTGACGGAGCAATTCAGCGGTAAAGGCCTTCTTTTCGGGCAAGGGACGCACCCCACCCGGTGAGCTTCCAGGCTGATTCCCGGGCTGGCCCTGAGCTTGAGCGGCAGGCTGTTGAAGACTAGGTACGACTCCCTGCCCGAACGGCAACTGCGAGACACCCTTTTTCTCACGTTCGACCTGAACCTGATACTCGATACTCGATTTTTCCTTCTCGGCCTGCAGCTTTTCCTGCCGGCGATCGCGCTCTTCCTGTTCCTGCTTCATCCGCTGCTCGATGGAACTGGGCAGTAGGCTGCTCGGTTCGACAGGCCAATAATCATTCAAGTTGGGAACCGTTCCCTTCGAACTGAGATCGGAGGAGAGAGGAATCGGACAGGGAGTTTGGGTCGGCACAATCGGCTGCAATGCGGTGGGGTTGGTGACGATGGCCTGCCCGAAACCGCCCCCGGCCCCGGGAGCGTTGAAGCCGCCGGGCGTGAACAGGCTACCGGGAGTACCAGGCGCCGCCTGCTGCATCATTCCCGGTGGCGCGACCTGCGGCGGAGGATTCTGGGCCAGCAGCGACGGCGGCAGAATAAAGGACAGCACTAACATCCAGATCAAGGCGTGGGAGAGGGCAACCTGACGCACAGGGGGATGGGGACGGTGATACGGGATCATACTCACGACCATGGCTTCTCAATCCCTCCTGCGCGAAGCGAAGAGTCGGCATACTGTCGACACCCCTGGAGGACGATCCAGCAATCATCCGGCCAGGCGATAGCCGAACAGCCAAACCGGTAGCCTAAAACTGCATGGCCAGAGAAGTCCAGAACAAATGGTTCTGGGCCTCGACGCCGGCGGCGAACGTTTCGACAAACGGCGTAATCTGAGAGACCTGCCCGGGATTCTTGAGACGCTGAAACGTATAGCCCACCGTGAGCTGGGTCCGGTTCGACCACCACCAGGTGAGATCCACAGCCGCCTCCCGTTTCTTCTCATGGACCGGTTGCCCGCGATCCCTCTCCTGCAGGTTGAAATTCGCGCCCAACTGCAGTGTGTCGGTCAGATATCGAGTGGTGCGTACAAAAAAGTCGGTCCCGTCGGTTCCCATATGGTGCCCGAGCGGAAACCCGCGGTACCGCATACCGCTGGTATAGGGCGAATTGTTGTACCAGACCTGCCGTAGCTCGGGATGACGGCGCCTGCCGTAATCGGTGTCGGCATATTCGATACGCAAATCCAGCGTATCCCCCTGGAACACCTGCGGAATATAGAGACCGCCGAGAAAGGCGGTGCGGCTCGGAACGGGAAGTTGCGACCATTTGTCCTCCGTTCCAGCCTCGCCGTAGAGCTGCAGCCCGGCCGGAAAGGGAATCAGATAGGGAATCGAAGGAATCCGGAGCCGGAAATCGGCCATCGCCTGCTCATTCACATCCCGATTGCCGGTTTGATTGGGCTCCGAGATATAGGCATCGAACACCACTCCGGGAAATGACTGGTCACGCCCGCGGCCGCCGAACTGCGTCAGACGAGTGAGTCCGAACTCCAGCCAGGAAGCCGGCAGGTAACTGAGCCGCACCCCGAACAGTTTCGCGCGCGGAAAATCCCGATTCTCCTCCAACCGCCCCAAGAACGCATTGACCTTCCAGTCCCCGAGCCCGCTGAGAAATCCCGGCAATTGAAACGGGCGTTCCGTTCCGAGCTTGATCATTTCCATCGGGAACGCGTGATCGGTCAGCAGTAACGATCCGTGATAGCCGGGCCCCCACCACTGCGTCCCCCGCCCCACTTCCAGTGCGACATTGGCATAACTCAATTTGAGGCTGAACTCGCGCAGGTAGAAATTTTCGCTGTTGTTTGTCGCACCCAATCCCAAGAGATGGCGATTGCTGATGAACTTCGGCTGCACCATGACCGCGGCCCAGTCGCTCAACTCCGCCCATGCGCGCACATCGGTTTGATTCTGCACGCCGTTTACCGAGTATTCCCCGCCTCGATTTTCGCGAAACCGCACGGTCTGGCCGCCGCCGATCGAGGAGGCATCGAACTCCGACGTGACACGGGCGCCGAACCGTAAGGCGCCGGTTTTATCGTCGGGGCGCGCACGGACGGTACCCAGACGAATGAGTTCCGGACGGAACTCCGCGAGCAATCGTTCCAGGAGCGGTTCGGCAATCGCCTCCCGACCGTCCAATTCGACCTGATCCGCGCGGACTCGCTCGACCGCCCGCGCCACATACTGGGCCGCCTGCATGCGGCTGAACGGCTTCGCGCCGATCAACGCGCGGTCGATCACACCCAATCCGATCAAGCGCTCAATGGCGTCATAACTCCAGTGGTGCAGCGGCACATTACTGGAGGCCAGGGCAATCCCGTTCAGCAAGAGCCACAGCGCCAGGCCGAGACTGAGCGCGAATGAAAGGCGACGGATTTTCACAAGGCAGGCCGGACAGGAGTAGAAAGGGAAAGTTCGAGAATGAGCCGTGCGGCCTGAATCTCCGACAGAGAACGGTGACGACGCATCATTTCCGCCTGAGCGGAGCGGTCGGCGCAAGGCCGGCGCCCGTCTCTATGCCGGCTGGAGACTGCGCGGGGTCTTCGGACAGGAGACCATCAGTCTCGCCTCCCCGCTCCTGGCTCAACGATGTGCCGGCCGGGCAGTAGGTGGGAAGGATGGCGCAGAGGAGCGCCAGTACCTTCGACACATGCCCCTCCGCAGCAGACTCCTCCAGTCTGGCCACGAGCCCGGACAACTGAGCGAAATTACGCGCAGGGTCCGGCCGGATGCAGAGGACTTTCTGAACCGTAGTCGACTCCACCGTTTCGTGACCGGCGACCAGTTCCTCCGTCAGTTTCTCGCCCGGCCTGCAACCGAGATAGGTCAAGGCAATGTCTTTGTCGGGGACCAGTCCGGACAGACGAATCAGATTGCGCGCCATCTCCACCACGCTGATCTGCTCGCCCATCTCCAACACGAAGAGTTCCCCTCCCCTGGCCAACCGTGCGGCCTGGAGCACCAGATGCACGGCCTCGGTCATCAGCATGAAATAGCGGCGCATATTGGGGTCCGTAATCGTCACCGGCCCCCCGGCTTTGATCTGCTCCAGAAAGAGCGGGACCACACTACCATTGCTGCCCAACACATTCCCGAATCGCACGGTGGCGAATACCGTCCGGGACGTTCGGGCCAATCGCTGCACAAGCAGTTCCGCAACCCCCTTGCTTGCCCCCATCACACTGACCGGATTCACCGCCTTGTCGGTCGAGATCAGGATGAAACGGTCGACTTCATGCCGATGGGCGGCCTCCGCGACCACCCTGGTCCCGCCGACATTGTTCAAGACCGCCTCGCAGGGATTTCCCTCCATGAGCGGCACATGCTTATGCGCGGCGGCATGAAACACCAGCGTGGGGCGATACTCGGCAAACAACCGGTTCATCTGACCGACCTCGGTGACGTCGCCGATCACCGGAGCCACGAACGTCTTACCGGCCGCCACTAACTCGCTCACAACGGCAAACAGCCCGTTCTCATAACGGTCCAGCAACACTAACGATGCAGGAGCCAGCCCGGCGACCTGCCGGCATAATTCCGCGCCGATCGACCCTCCGGCTCCGGTCACCAACACCCGCTCCCCCTGCACCAATGCGCGAAGCGGTTCAGGATCCAGATCGACCGGGACCCGGTCCAGGAGGTCCTCGATGGACAGATTCCGAATCTGGCTGACCTCCACCCGGCATTGCAACAGATCCCGTAAGTTCGGCAGGGTTTGAATGGGGAGATGGAACGGCTCCAGCACCTTCACCACCGCCCGAATCGCGGCAGGCTTGGCACTGGGCATCGCCACGAGCACCACGTCGGGAGCCTGTCGGGCGATGATGTGAGAGAGGCAATCCCGGTCTCCCAGGACTCTCACCCCATGAATGCGGTGCCCCACTTTCGCCGGATTGTCGTCAACGAACCCGATCGGACGATAGCCGTAGGAAGGATGGTTGCGCATTTCCCGCACGATCATGGCTCCGGCATCCCCGGCGCCGACAATCAGCACCCGCTTCCGGTCGGTCCGAAACCAACCCGCTTCCCGTATCAGCCGGGGAAGCACTCGCAACCCGGCCAACAGGCACCACAGCAGCAAGGCGTCGATGACAAAAATGGAGGATGGATAGGCTCGCGTACCCAGCCCGAATCGCACCGCCCCGGCAAAAGCCAACGAGCTGACGGCGATACTCAGCGCAAGATTACGGAGGTCCCACAGACCGGTGTACCGCCAGATGCCGTCATAGAGCCGGAAGGGGTAGAAGGTGAACGCCCTGATGATCAGCAGCAGCGGAAGCATCGCCACGAGCAGGTCCCATTCCTGCGCAGGAATGTTTCCATCGAAGCGAAGCAGAAATGCCACCCAGTTCGAAAGCGCAGCCAGTCCCAAGTGGCCCACAAACAGCAACAGACGCCGCTGAACCGCGGAAAAGACTGTGGGAAACAGGATCGGCATGACTCAGTCCGAACAAGAGGAGCTCCTGAGGGCCATTGCCTCAAGCCATACTCACGAACATACCCCGTCTCCAATCGCCGAATCCAGCCCTAGGATAAGTCCCAGGCATGTGAAGGCGAACTGCCGGCAGTGGCCCCCGGAGGGAATTCAGGCGCCGAGGATCGCAGGAAGGATTATTTCTTCGCAGGCCAGACGAGCCTGAGCAATGTTTTCAGGATAAGGGAGAGGTCGAAGAGTAGAGATGCTCGTCGGAGATACATGTTCCCGAGCTCAATCTTGTCCGGCAAAATACGGGTCACATAATCGGCTTCTGGGTCTTCCACCTGAGCCAGAAAATCCCCTTCATCTCGATACTTCAGTGACGCCAGGTCGGTCATACCGGGACGAATCGAGAGCAGCCGTTCATACTCAGATCGAAAGAGCTCGACGTATTGCCGAACCTCCGGTCGCGGGCCCACCAGGCTCATATCTCCGATCAGCACATTGAGAAGTTGCGGAAGCTCGTCAAGCTTCGTCGCGCGCAACCATCGCCCTACGCGCGTGATGCGTGCGTCATTCCGGCTGGTGATACACAACCCCTCATTCGCCCGACCGGCCACCATGGTTCGGAATTTATAGATGAGGAACGGGATGAACCCCCGGCCGATCCGTTCCTGCCGAAACAACACCGGGCCGGAGGAGTCGAGCTTGATCAACGCGGCCAGGATCAGAAAGAGCGGACTGAACAGCAATAAGCCGATACTCGCGGCCACGATATCGACCAACCGCTTGATCACCGCCGATACTGCGTAATCAGTGATCGAACCACATCGACGACGCGCCGGATATCGGCCTCGCTCATGCGCGAGTAAATCGGCAGAGAGATGCTGCGTTCGAAGGCCGCGCGGGCATGCGGGAAATCATCGCGATGGTATCCGTACCGCTCCCGGTAATACGGATGCATGTGCAGGGGCATAAAATGTACGGACGTTCCGATCTGTTCTTTCTTCAACGCTTCGATAAAATCGTCCCGGGTAATACGGAGACGCTCGGGATTCAATTGAATCACATACAAATGCCAGGCATGCTCATAGCCGGGCCGGCACAGAGGACGCTGAATCTCCGGCAGTTCGCTGAACGCATCGTCATAGGCCGCGGCGATTCGAGCGCGCGCCGTCCAAAAGCGGCGACATTTCCCGAGCTGTTCGATGCCGATCGACGCAGCGATATCGGTCAGATTGTATTTGAATCCAGGCTCGCGAATCTCGTAATACCAGGATCCGGTCCCCGCGTAGCGGCTCCACGCATCCTTCGTAATTCCATGCAAGCTCATGCTCCGCATGCGCTCGGCGTAGTGGGCATGGTGGGTGGTGGCCATCCCGCCCTCCCCGGTCGTAATGGATTTCGTCGCGTAGAAGGAGAAACAGGTGATGTCACCGATCGCGCCGACCATCCGTCCGTGATCTGCCGCCGGTAGCGCATGCGCGGCATCTTCGACCACCTTCAACTCGTACTCCGTCGCCACTGACAACAGCCGATCCATCGCGCAGGGATGCCCGGCGAAGTGAACGGGCATGATCACCTTGGTCCGCGGCGTAATGGCCTGCCTCACCGCGTCGGGATCGAGGTTCAAGGTGTCCGGTTCACTATCCACCAGAACCGGTTTTGCTCTGAGATACGACACCACTTCAGCCGTAGCGGCAAACGTCATGGTCGGCAGAATGACTTCATCGGCTTCTTTGACTCCGACCGCTTCCAGGGCCAGGTGCAGCGCAGCCGTGCCGGAATTCGTGGCCACCGCATGGGTTGCGTGCACGGCCTGTGCAAACTCCTGCTCGAATTGCTTCGTCCGCTGCCCCGTCGTCAACCAGCCGGAGCGCAACGTCTCAGTGACCGCGCGAATTTCCTCTTCGCCGATCTCCGGAAGATGAAATGGGACCGCGTGTTCACTCATGGCGCACTGACTTCCGAATGGTTCCGAGATAATGGGTGCATAGCCACGGCACTGCGCTCAAAAGCTGACAGGCAAACCAGGAAAGCGGTGCCAGCATCCGCGTGACCGGTGGGGCGAGAGTTATGCGGCTCAGCTCGATGGTACAGTCCCCAAACAGCCGGTGGATCTCGCGCGCCGTGACCCCGCGAACATCGGGATTGCGGGGATTATTCATGTGAAAGTCATACCACAGGATCAACCCATTCGGCCTCAGTACTCGCACCATTTCACGGGCAAGCCGTTGTTGTACGTCCCGGTTCAGAATGGACGTAAACACCGTGGACTGGATGATGAGGTCGAAGCTTTCATCGGGAAACTCGAGTGCGGCCGCGTTCCGACAATGGATGGTCACCCCCTCCGGACTCAGGCATCGGGCTTCCTCAACACGTTGTTCCAGAAGGTCCACGCCGGTGATGTGTCGTGGATCGGCACCCCAACGAATGAGATCTCGAATCCAGAACCCTGCGCCACACCCCACGTCAAGAATGCGAACGGCCTGAAGCGACGACCAACCGGCCCGTTCCAGGACGGACAGGACACGGCGCTCCCGCTCCTGAAGCATGAACAGGTTGCCTCGATTGAAGAAGGAATACAGTCCGGCACACGAACCGGTCGTACGGCGCGCATAGGCATCACGAATCCGAGCCGCTTCCCGTTCGAGATCCGCGGCATCGGTCGTACATTTCTTCCGTGAGAGTTCCACAGGCATCATCTGGACAGTGGGATCGCGTTCGTGGCGATGTCGGGCCGCTTCCGACGGATCACAAAATCGAATATCCCGTGCATATAGCCCATGCCGTAACTGACATGGAGGGTCGGAAACACCAGCATCAGCCAGCCGGCGCAACGAAGACCGCTCGACAATCCTACCGCAAACGAGACGGCAAAATCTGCCGACAGGTACAGGGCGACGAGCAGCATGAGCATGAATCTGGCGACGGGGGAGGCGATCGAGGCGACGGAGAGGCCGACGAGCAACCCCAGGCACACCATGGGAACCACTTGTCGTCCGGTGCCGATCCTGCCGAGCTTCAAGGCGACCAGCGGTTTGAAGTACCCGTACTGATAAAACATTCTCCAGAGCTGCGCGAGCGACGACCGGGGATAATAGTAGGAGACCACGTCCGGGACCAACAAAATCCGCCCCCCGCGAGCGATCAATCGGTGATTGAATTCATCGTCCTGATTTCTGATGAGTTGCTCATCGAACAACCCGATTCGTGCAAACACGTCTCTCCGGTAACAGCCTCCGAATACCGTATCGACCCATCGCGGCGTGGAGGTCCCGATCCGGAAATACGACGTTCCCACACCGAACGGGTGCGAAAGACCCCGGGCAATCGCGCGCGCCACGGGGCTGTCATTCGCGGGCACGGTCATGCACACGCCGCCGACATTGTCCGCTCCGCTCTGCGTGAGCCAATCAACCAGTCTCGAAATGTAGGTCGCGGAATACTCCGCATGGGCCCCCATGATGAGGATGATATCCCCGCGCGATTCCGCAATTCCGACATTAAACGCACAGGGGGTGATCAACTGAGTATTGTCCACCAGTCTGATCAATGGATGTCGCGTGGCGTAATGAGACACAATCGTTCGCGTCTCATCCTGGCTCATGCCGTCGATGACCAGGATCTCGAGGCGGTCCTTTGGATAGTCGTTGTTGAGGATCGAGTCGAGACACGCGCCGATAAACCGCTCCTCGTTGCGGCACGGAACCAGGACGGTCACGGCAGGTTGCGATGCATCACTCATCCGCGACTCTTTCACTCCGCAAGAAGAGGCGTCCGGCGGTCGGGATTCAGACGAAGCATACGGCAGAATTTTCCGTCGGTCGACGCCAGGAGCAGAATGACCGTGGGGAGCAGGAAGGCTTCAACGAGAAGCGCTTTATATCCTTCCAATCCAGCCCTGATCAGCATTGGAATACTGGCCACAAACATCCAGGGCAGCACGCGTCCCCACAATATCCAAAAACGCGATCCGTGTGGGCCGGTCCGATGGGCATCGACAGAACATCTGGCCCACACCCACCCCCAAAGCAGCGCTCCGGCCAGAATTCCAAGCACGCCGAAGTTGAGATACCACCCTGTCGCATGGTGAATGGTAAAGCCCTGTCCTTCAGCCACCCCGATACTATCGGCATAGTGCAGATAAATATCCGGCGGCCGGTTCGGCCATGCAAATCGTGGAATCACCGAGGCGAGCATGCTGAGCAGACTCTCTCCATAGGTCAGCGGCACGTTGAGAGCCAGAGCCCCGTACAAGGAGAAATGAGCCGAGAAAGCTTCATTACTCGATGTGACAAACTGTGCGGCCTCCAACCAATGAGCCGGCTCAAGATCCTGCAGGCCTCCCGCAACCGCCGCCAGCGGCAAGCCGCGCAACGTGTCGACGAGCCACAACCCGACAAAGCCGACCGCACCGGTGAGCGTCAACACGACCAATCGAGGACGCTGTGCATTGGCGAGGTACAGGAGGCCGCCTCCGATGCCGACGAACAGTAATTCATTCTTGTTCCCCAGGATGAGCGCAAACCAGAAGAGGCCGGCGGCAACGGCCAGATATCCGGCCCGTACGACCCATCCGCCTGAACCGACGAACAGACGAGCCTCACTGCCGCTGCTCACAATGCTCAATCCGATGGCGGTTGACAGCATCGCTCCGCGGCTCAACAACTGATGGATGGTGAAGTAGGGCGGCAATTCCCCCAATCCTCCTCGCGTCACCATGTAAGTGGAGAGGTTCATGCTGTCGGCCATTTCCAAGGGCTCTCGGATAAGCGCATAACTTCCGATGCCACACAGCACCGCCAGGCACAGCAAGACTCCATGGGACACATCGATCGGGGCCGGCCAGGTGTCATCCGGCAGAGGCCCTGGCTTCAAAAACAGGAGCAGCGCGATCTCGATCAGAATGATGAACGCCGCATAGAGCAACAATGTCATCAGGTAGTTGTCGTCGAGCATGACCGGAAACAATTTCGCTTCCAGATAGTCGTACCGTTTCCCACTCTCGCCGCCGAGCCGGTCTTGCACGATGGACCAGGCTCCGAACAGAGACCAGTAATAGATCAGACCGATGCCGAGAGGAAATGAGAGGTGGCGGGTTCTGCTCCAGACAAGCCAGGCGAGAAGCAGAATCACGATTGTGACGCCCGTTAAAAGCAGGTAAAAATCCACGTTGATTATCTCGCCCTCTCAGCGCTCGGGTCACTGTTGAGTGAGTACCCCGTCGCCTGACATCTTTCAGCACTGGCTGCGAACGGCTTCCCGATACACCGCCATGACACGTTCAGCGACATGCCCGGAAGAGAGGTCTTGAATGACCTCGCACCCATTGGACCGCTCAGGCTGGTGCAAGACGTCGGCCAAGGCCCTTCCGATCTCGACCGGATCTCGACCGACAATCTTCGACGGCCGAACGTATGCCAGCCGCTCTCTGACATCACCGACATCGACTGAGACCACTGGAAGATTGCAGGCGATGGCCTCCTTCACTATGTTCGGAGAACCTTCCCAATCGCTGGTCATGAGCAAACAATCCGCCGCATTGAGATAGCACGGTATCCGTTCCTGTGCTTCAGAACCGTCCAGAACCTCCAATCGGATGTCATCGCACCATCGACGAGCCATCCGTACGGCAGCCTCGGCCAGGTCCAATCGCTTCCGTATCGCGTCGAATCCTGCATTAAATATGACAACCTTCTCCTCCGATTTCCAACCCATGCGTAGACGCGCCGCCGCTTTCGCCGTCGGCCTGAATCGCTGGAGATCAACGCCGCCGGGCACAACGGCCACGAATCTTTTTCTCCACCACAGACGGTTTTTTAACTGCGTGCTGACACACATCATCCGGCTCGCACGCAGCGCGGCGCATTGCGACAACAATCTCCCGACTGCGGAGCGAAGCGAAAACAGATTGGGACCGGGATTGAGATCGCTGCCTCTATACGTGATCACCAACGGAAACTGCGATACAAGCGCGCACACCGCTGCCGTCACGGTTCCGTAGTGCGCATGAATGAGATCCGGACGAAACTGCGCCAATTCTCTCCGCAGCCGTGCGGCCTCTCGAACGAGGACGACAGGCGACGTTCGTGATTGCAGAAACACCGAGCGACACTCCACCCCGGCCTCGGATAGCGCCAGGATCTGATTCTTGGCGAAAATCATATTGGACGAATCTGCGGGGCCGGGAAGTACATGACACACACGAAGCGCCT
>WBZT01000464.1_pt1 | contig 32802 bp, 30 predicted proteins | sample 5204241 | NCBI WGS metagenome assembly WBZT01 (sample SAMN12344358, study PRJNA552823) | activated sludge metagenome | biome: Activated sludge suspended growth; feature: Nitrification reactor; material: Wastewater; isolation source: activated sludge from nitrification reactor of wastewater... | reverse complement strand
AGAAAAGAAAAGTTTCGATGTTGAGTGCTCCCAATAAGGTTTTGGCATATGTGCCGGACTTGTCATCCTCGACTGAAGAATTAATCGCCCTTGGTTTGGAGCATGAAGAAGATGGCTGGCATGTAAAAAATAGGGAATGGTTCCCAAATGCGATTGGTGCAGATTCTATAATCATCGATTACGGCGAACGGAAAGACGGAACTAGAGATATTGGTTTTTGTTCACAAGAGGAATTCTCACATATATACGCTGACTCTGAAAAATATAGTGATGGGAAAATTGAGTATATTGATCCCACTACACTTGAACTAGGTGAAATTGTAGAAGCTACAAAGTGCGCCACGGGAGAGTTTGTAATTTTGCCAGTAGGTACTGAAGTCAGTACTCCTGAAGGAGAAGTTATAGTTGCCCCAGGGCAGGTATTAATTGTTAATGAAGCTAAAAATTCGATATTTGTTACGGAGATTGAAGAATTACTAAAGCGCTATGTGGCAGATCCACTTAACCCAGCATCACAAGAGGCTTTTGCCCAGATGCAAGGTTATTTAGATGCCAGGGAATTGTTGGTAGGGGAGGCTAAAGAGAGTAGTGGCGAACTGCATGCTGAGCTTGAAGACGCTTTTTGCCAAATTGATCGCAATCAAAAAGTTTACGAAGAATATGTCGAAGAAAAAACAGAACGAGATTTAAAGAATGACTATGAGAAGGCTAGATTATTAGTAAAGAGTTTGTCAAATGAGTTGGTACCACGGCTTGATGCGTTATCATTTGACGAGAAATTAGTTCAGGCTAGGGAGCTATTGCGGGAAATATTTACAGACGAAAATCTTTCTGTTGATCAGCGTAATAGTAAAGTAGCCTATGTGCTTGTAAGTTTACTGCCGAAAACAAATAACCATCAGCACTTAAAAGGATCGGTGCCAATGGATGTACTTCTTGGGCTAGCTGAAGGTCATGGATTTGACGAGCAACAAATTGAAGATATTAAAAAAGCCTACGAAGAAGGTGAAGCAGGATTTGAAGATCTTGATGATTTTAATAGGGCATACGGAATAATTGGTAATGCAGTACGAACTCCCGAAGATTACCAGACGGCTGTAAGAGGAATCATATTTGAGGCTGTTAAATCAGGTCAGCTTACGACTGAAATAAGATGTTCAGTTATTGGTCAACGCGGCGCAGACGGTAAGAAATTGGATCCGGAAGTTGCTACTGAAAATTTATTGGCTGCTATGGACGCTGCATGTTATGAGTTAAAAAGTATGGGTATCGAACCTCCTAAGGTCGGTTTAACATTACTAGGTTATCGCGGCAGAGATTGGCACCCTGAAGAAGTCACCGAACATGCAAGGATAGCGGTAGATTTTGCAAAAAAATACCCGAAACGAAAATTTAGTTTTGATATTGCTGGCCCCGAAGATACTGGTTACAGTCCGTCATATTTCAAAGAAGCATACGACATTATTCGTCAATATAACGATGAAGTTGCTACGGGAAAAATCAAGGGAGAGCGTGTTGGCGTGACAACACATGCCGGCGAGACTCCAACTTACGATGGTGACCCAAATAAAAATGGTAGTGGGTCCGTTTTGGAAGCTTTAGCCCTTGGGGCAGACAGAATTGGCCATGGCGTACAGGCAATCACAAACCCCGAGGCAATGGTTGTGCTTGAGAAAAGCGGGGCTACCGTAGAGATCTGTGGGGTTTGTAATGTATTATCGATACCGATAAATACTCGCGGACTTGCCGTCCACCCAGTTCAAGAACTAGTTGCTAGGGGTATCCCAGTAACAATTTGTACCGATAACGACTCTATCTGTGGAACAAAAATTATTGACGAATATGCTCAGTTTTTATTTACTGGCCATGGCGAATTAATGAACTGGAACACGGTGAAAGAAATTGCCAGAAATGGTATAAAAAGTGCTTTTATATCAGAAAAAGAAAAAAAAGCTGCCCTAGAAGTTTTCGAGTTTAGAATTAGGAAAATAGAAAGAACTTTAAGTGAAACAAGGCAGTTAAGTCCAGGTGCGTTGGCTACAAAATCAGTCGTAAGAGTTTAGTAAATTGTCTAATTGTCTGCTTTGACCTAGATTCTTGTGAGCGTAAACCTCCATTTAAATAATCTTTTAGTACAATTTAGTAATTACAAAATATTCTGGTCCACAAGTTGTAGTAATTATTTCTGGAACTGGTGGTTTTTAAACCGCATAAAGAATCAACAAGATTTTGTTGGATTTAACTATTATTTCACTGACTATTACAAGGGCTTTAGGCGCACCAATCCCTCTAAGCCGGTTAATGATATGGGTTGGTACATGAACGCAGCTGGAATATTGCCACTCATGCAGCGCATTGCTTACCACTACCCCAGTAAGCCGATATATATAACCGAAAACGGTGTAGCCGATGCCGATGATAAATTCAGAAAAGGTTGGATAGCCGAAACCATGGAAGCTATAGAAACTGCCAAAACCCAGAATGTTCCTATAAAGGGGTATTTTCACTGGAGTTTGCTAGATAATTTTGAATGGTCTTACGGATGGTGGCCGAAGTTCGGGCTAGTAGAAGTTGACCGAAAAACAATGGAAAGAAAAGTCCGCCCAAGTGCACTATGGTGGGCAACATATATTGACAAAAACAAGCATTAGTAGTATAATATGCAGTTATGGAAAATAATTCTATTACTTCACAAGAAGATAATTATGCTAGTAGAATTGATCGCTTGGGCGAAACCGCTGAAAAAATAGCTAATTCAAGGCTATATAAGCTATCTCCAATTATTGCCGGTTTGGCTATAGCAGGTGTTGTAGCAGTGGGAATTAACAGAGGTCTTTCCGAAGAATCGAAAAATATTCCAGAAAAGCTCGATCACAGCATAACTGTTGTGGATAAGTAATTTTTATTGTTGACAAATTTATAACGCGGGCGTATACCAGATGTATAGCTCGATTATAAACATAGAAAGGTCTATAAAATGTCAATCGAAAACATGCCCAGTGCTGATATTGTTGATTTAAGAGTTGAACAAGACACTTACCAAGGTCAGCCCCAACACGATACTCAACCAGGTGTTGACCCACAAGAGTGGAACGAAGTGATGGGTAGCTGGACTCTAGAGGCGGCAGCTCACGCTGGTCGAATCGTGCTAACTCATTGGCAAACTCCAGAAGCTGGTGATGTTGTGCCTAACCAGAGAGAGCTATCACGGCACCAGAAGAACATACTGAGAATTTGGTTTTCAAACTTTGCTAACCCTGTTAGAACAAGGTGGGAAGAGTAAGCAACCATTTTACGGTGGTCTTTCCATAATTCAATAATTATTTATGTCCGCTGAAAATAATAAAAATATTGTAGTTATTGGTGGCGGAACTGGAAGCTTTACGGTTCTTAGCGGTCTCAAAAAATACACAAGTAATTTAACTGCAATTGTTAATATGGCAGACGATGGTGGCTCAACCGGCCAACTCAGAGATGAGCTAGGGGTTCTACCGCCCGGAGATGTTAGGCAATGTTTAGTTGCTTTATCTTCTAGCCCTAAACTAAGAGACCTGTTTAATTATCGTTTTACAGGTGGCTCATTTGAGGGCCATGCTTTTGGAAATATATTCTTAACCGCGTTAGAAAAAATGACAGGTAGTTTTGCCGAGGCTGTAGATATTGCCGACGAAGTACTTAGGGTAAAGGGTAGAGTTGTGCCAATTACTTTAGAGAACGTTCAATTGGTGATGAAAAAGCCTGGTAGCCAAGATATTATTGGTGAATATAAAATTGGCAATATGGCGTTCAAAATTAACGAACAAAGACCAATTTTAGAGCTAAGTCCAAGAGCTGATATTAACCCAGATGCCAGGCAAGCAATTATCGATGCAGATTTTATTGTTATTGCTCCAGGTAATTTATATGGCAGCTTGGCGCCTGCTTTGTTAGTAGACGGTGTTGAAGATGCTTTATTGCAGACCAAAGCAAAAGTTCTGTATGTTTGCAATCTTGTTACTAAGCCAGGACAAACAGATAACTTTTCTGTGAATGATTTTGCCGGAGAAATAGAGAGGTTTATGAGGGGTAGGCGCCTAGATATTGTTTTATATAACACCAAAGCTCCAGAAAGAAGGCTTCTGAATAAATATCAAACAGACCATGAATATTTAGTTAGAGCTGACAAAGACCTATTGGCTAACAGCCATTTTAGGGCCGTTGGGACAAGTTTAATATCTAATAAAGAAGTAGTTCATGATGAGCACGATAAAATATCAGCCGGTAGATCTCTTATTCGTCATGACAGTGACATTTTGGCAAAAGAAATAATTAAGCTAATTGACTAATTTTTGACAGACCAAATTAGGGGGAGTACAGTGGATGTATAAACCTTAAACAAAGGAGACAAAAATGACACAAACAATGGAACGCCTAGCAGATTACCCTAGGGTGACAGACAGTGAAATGGAGTTAATTGCTAGGAATATGGCAACTCTGGCCTTACTGTCGCCTACGCTTGATATTGATGCAGAAAGGCAGAAGCCTGAGTATCGAGATAAAGATGGTACCATTGTGCTCGGCTACAACTAGAATATAGTTTAACTAAACTAAAACACTCCTCTACAGCAAGAGGAGTGTTTTAGTTTATGCTGACTACGCTATATATGGTGTATGGTGAACGGCATACGAACGAAATGTGGAAAAGCAAGTAATAACTTAACAAAAATATAAAAAAAGTACTTGCAGTGGGTAGTTGTGGGTAGTATTATCTAGTCAGTGGGTAGCAGTGGGTAACACCACCACAAAACAAAAACACCACTAAAAAGCAGATTAATATGGCCACCGTAGACTATTTCGAACGAAAGCTTGACGACAAGCGAAGGTTGACAATTCCAGCCGAAGTTCGAAACGAGTTCAAAAGCGGTGTAGTCGTGACCCGCGGCTTTGGCAAATATCTGCATATGTATTCACAACAAGTTTGGGACCAAAAAGTAGAGCCCGAACTTAAAGGTCATATCCTTGATGAAAGGACGGCCGACTTAAATGTGCAGTTTCGCACAGGTAAGGTTGCGACTACGCTCGATGAAAAACAGGGAAGATTCACCCTCGAGCTGCACCACATCGAGTATGCAGAAATAGACAAAGAAGTTGTAGCGGTCAGAGCCGGAGCCTATTGGCGCATCCAGGCAAAATAATTTGCTTTCACCTTAACAATTGAAAAACAAAAAACCGAATCGACTCGAGATTAGCGATTCGGTAGTCAACAAGTTGCAAAGGGCCCAACTATAAAAGACCCTCGTACCTTACTTAACTCAAAACACCTCCCAAAACTCCACCTCACACATAAGTCTCTCAAACTTTTTAACGACACCAATTGGCATTAAAGCAAATTTTTCAAATTCGCGTTTGAAGTATGAGCGTCAATGATCAGGATCGTTAAACCAACAAAAACAAAAACAACAAAAAAACAAAAACAGTTGGCTACTGAATCGGTGACCTTGCAAAAACAAAAACAAACACTATGCATGAACCAGTATTAATTAAAGAAGTTATAGCTATACTCAAACCTCAGATGGGTGAGTCTCTATTAGATGCGACAGCAGGCTATGGGGGTCATTCGTCTGAAATTTTGAGTATAACGAACAGCTACACTGAATCAGTGCTGGTTGATCGCGACAAAAAGGCAATAGATTATTTGACCTCCAAGTTTGCTAGCAATGGTACAAAATTTATGCGGATGGATTTTGTGTCAGCTGCGAAAAAGCTAGCAAACGAGGATCGTCAGTTTGATCTAATAATAGCCGACTTGGGCGTATCGTCACCGCACCTTGATATAGCGAGTCGTGGGTTTAGCTTCAAGCATGAAGGACCTTTGGACATGAGAATGGATCAATCTCAGGATTTAACCGCTGAGATAATCGTAAATACTTGGCCAGAGGAAAAAATTGCTTACATACTAAAAGTGTATGGAGAAGAACCCATGAGTAGAAAGATTGCTAAGAGCATTATTGAGGGTAGGCCTTTTGGCAGTACTACTCAACTCGCACAAAACATAGCTGCGGCAGTAAATAGAAAAGGTAGCAAAAAGCATCCTGCAACTAAGTCATTCCAGGGTCTTCGGATAGCTGTGAACAATGAACTTTTGTTGCTAGAGCAGGCTCTTCCTATATGGCTTAAGCTTCTTAAGCCGGGTGGAAGAATAGGTATAATAACTTTCCATAGCCTTGAAGATAGAATCGTTAAGAATTTTTTCAAGGAAAAATCAGGGGATAGGTATGATGCCGAACTAAGCCTAGTTACTAAAAATCCTATTACTGCAACCAGCGAAGAATTAGACCTTAATCCGCGATCTAGAAGCGCAAAGCTTCGGGTCGCCGCAAAAATAAAAACAACAGAAAGGGCCAGTGATGCGAATTAAAGTCTCTGGTCGGTCGGTAGCTCACAAAGTACAAGTTCATGTACTTTAACAACTGACCAATTTAGCTCTTTTGGGGGTTCGCCCCCAAAAGGGCACCAAAACAAAAACAAAAAAATTATGACATACGGAAAAAATGTATCTTTATCACGCTCAAGCGCCTATCAAAGGAATCGCAATGTGGTTAGTATCAGAACAACAAAACCGTCTATTGGACCGGTTACAAATATTATTGTTTTGATTTTAGTCGCATGCCTTTTGGGGTTGGTTTACCTAACCCAAGTGACAAAAACTAATGCCCTTGGCTATAAGGTTAGTGATTTAAGCAACAAACAGATTGAGCTTAAAGAAGAATACGCTAGCTTAGAAGTAGATGCTCAGAGACTACAGAGCTTAGAAAGAGTGAAAAACAGTCAAACCGCTCAAAATATGGTTACTACCAAGCCAACCGCGTTCGTAAATAACTAGTCGTGCTTATTGGTCAATATATTAATTTATCAAAACTGTATTTTCGGGCATTATTAATCTGATTTATGACACCTAAAATGTTATAATAATAGGGTTAATGAAGTTCGTAAAAATCAATAAACAACAAGCTCAAAACAACCCTGAAAAAACTTTAAATATCAGGAATAAAACAGCGGTTTTAAGATTTTTCTTAATTTTGGCTGGAGTATTGGTAATAGGTAGGCTTTTTATGGTGCAAATTATTAAGCATGACTATTATTCTGCTCAGGCACTTGCTGAACATGAGAAACAGTATCAGCTACCTGCAAAAAGGGGCATTATTTATGCTTACGATGGCGATAAAAAAGTTCCAATTGTACTTAACGAAGTCAGATATGAGCTTTACGCAGATCCAAAAAATATAGAAAACAAAACTGCTGTCGCCGATATTGTTTCAAAAGCTACCGGAGAAACATCAGATGAGGTTTTAAAAAAAATATCCGACGATAAAAAAAGATATGTAATTTTATCTAAAAAAGCTACAGAAGAACAAAAAAATAGCATCTTGGCGCTTAAGGACAAGGGAATTGGTTATAAAGAAATTAGCATTAGGTCTTATCCGCAGGGACAGTTTGCCTCTCAGGTGCTGGGGTTTGTAAATGATGATCAGGTTGGTCAGTACGGAATAGAGCAATCTCTGGACAAACAGCTGGCAGGCGAGAAAGGACAGTTAAAAGCAATAACAGATGTCAATGGTGTTCCGTTGGCAATAAGTAATGAAAATATTCAGAAGCAACCCAAATCTGGTAAGGCGGTTGTTTTAACTATTGATATTGGTATGCAGAAACTTACTGAAGATGCACTAGCAGAGGCAATAACCAGAACAAGGGCTAACAGTGCAACGGCATTAATTTTAGACGCAAATACGGGTCAAGTTAAAGCAATGGCTAACTACCCTAGCTTTAACCCAGCTGAATACCAGAAAGTTACAGACGGTTCTTGGTTTACAAATGAAGCCGTATCTGGCGCCTGGGAGCCTGGATCGGTTATGAAGCCAATAATTTTAGCTTCGGCATTTAATCAGGGTGCTCTAAACCCAGGATCAACATATTATGATTCAATGAGCGTGAAAGTAGATGACAGAACCATAAATAATTCGTATCCATGGGGCGCTCAAACTATGTCTATGCAGGATATTATTACCAAATCACTTAACACAGGTGCTGTGCACATCTTAAAGAGCTTAGGTGGGGGCGATATTAACGCTCAAGCTAGATCTGTTTATTACGACTATCTTACAAATAAGTTTTGGTTTGGAAAAACAACAGGAATAGAACAGACTGGTGAGTCAGCCGGTATGGTTGGGGGCCCGGAAGAAGGTTATGGCCTTAGGGTTCGTTATGCCAATATGTCGTTTGGTCAAGGTTTGACAGTTACGCCACTTCAACTAGCTGGTGCATATGCTGCTTTGGTTAACGGTGGAGTTTATTATCAGCCTACACTGGTTTCTGCAATAGATGATCAGCAAAACAAGCCCATAACCAAACAGGGTGCCGTCATTAGTCCGGAATCTAGTGCTCAAATAAAAAATATCCTTAAAACCGCCCTTGAAAACAATAATAAGAATGCTGTTAGGGCAGGTTATGAGCTTGGCGCAAAGACGGGTACTGCAGAAATTGCTGATGGCAGCGGAAACTATAAAAAAGATGACTATAACGGTGTTTATGTTGGATTTATATCTGGTCAAGACAAGAACTATATAATGGTAGTCAGGTTAGATGAACCGAAGAGTGCCAGGTTTGCCAGCTCAGAAGCTGCCACAACTTGGACTGATATAAGTAATAAGATTCTTGATTCTTATGCAATTAGACCTAAAAACTAAAGGCTTAAGCTGTTATAATTATTTAAAAAATAAAAAAAAATCAAAAAGGATTATATGACCAAGTTCACAAATTTATACATAATTTTATCGAAGGAATTAGAACTATAGGGTCAAAATGTTATTACGGCAGCAACAATCTAGGGCTGGCATAAACCGATACGACGGTCAGAACTTAAAATTGGTCCGTAAGCATAGGCCAGATTACATGATACTAATACTATCTTTGCTGATGCTAACTGCTGGTTTGATAGTAATGTATGCAATTAGTCCGGCCTTGGCGGCTCAGGGTGGAAATGTTAGCGATAATTATTTTGTTGCCAGGCAATTTGTCGCCATATTACTTGGGGTTGGCATTTTTTTCTTGGTTTCGCGTATTCAGCTAGATAAATGGCAGCAATGGTCAAAGGTTCTCTTAGCTATTGTTTTAGTTGCTAGTTTAGTAGCTGTATTTGATGGCGGCGGAAAAGAGGGCTTGCGATGGATCCAGTTTGGTTTCTTTTCATTTCAGCCTGTAGAATTTTTAAAGTTCGTCGTTATTATTAGTTTGGCAGGATTCCTGAGTAAGCTCCAAAACGAAGGTAAAATAAATGATTTTAAGAGCCTAAAACCAGTTTTGGCAATTAGCGCTGTAGTTGCCATTGTGGTAGTTATATTGCAACGAGACTTAGGGTCTGCTGTCGTGCTTGCTTCTATTGTTGGTGCCATGATATTTTCGGCTGGTTTTCCTATGAAAAAACTACTATTACTAGCTGCGGTAGCTTTGACTTTAATTGTACTTGCCATTAGTAGCACTCCTTACAGAAGAGATAGGTTTATGACCTTTATGAACCCAGAAAGAGATTGCCAAAACGATGGCTATCATGCCTGTCAGGCGTTAATTGCAGTAGGCTCAGGAGGATTGATAGGTCTTGGTCTTGGTAGAAGCGTCCAGGCATATGGATATCTTCCAGAAGCAGAAAATGACTCCATATTCGCTATTTTTGCCGAAAAATTTGGTTTTTTGGGTGTTGTTCTGCTGCTTGGAATTTTAGGAGCTCTGCTTTTGAGACTGTTAAATATAATGCAAAGGGCGCCCAATAGCTATGCTCAACTAATTGTTGCTGGGGTATTTACATGGTTGGCCGTGCAATCATTTATAAATATTGCGGCCATGGTTGGTCTTATTCCTTTAAAAGGAATCACACTGCCTTTTATTAGCTATGGGGGAACTAGTCTGGTCTTTGCAATGGCTGCTTTAGGATTGGTATTTAATATTTCTTACTACACAAGCATAAGAGAGCCAATAAGAGCAGGCAAAGACACGCAAGATGTGTTGAGCCGCAGAAAAGCTTCCTCATTTGGAAGTAGGGTAGTCTAAATTCATGTCTACAAAACAGCAATCCAGAATAATTGTTACCGGAGGAGGTACCGCCGGTCATGTAATACCCGTAATATCTATTGCTGAAGAAATTAACAAACTGCAGCCCAATGTTAGCATTCGTTTTATTGGTCAGAGGACTGATATGAGAAGCATGGCTATAGTTAGTAGCTGCAAGGCCATAGAAAAATCATATGCTATATCTGCCGGAAAACTCCGAAGATTCCATGGAAGGGGGTTGGTTTGGTATATTATGCACCCATCAATAGTATTCAAGAATTTTATAGATATCTTTAGATTAATATTAGGTATAGTACAGTCGATAGTAATTTTATTAAGATGGCGTCCAGATGTTGTGTTTGTAAAAGGGGGATTTGTTGGACTACCCGTAGGGCTTGCTGCTGCAATTTTGAAAATAAAAATTATAACGCACGATAGTGATGCAATTCCAGGACTTACTAATAGAATTCTTTCCAGATTCGCCGCTACTAGTGCGGTAGCGCTTCCTGAGAAGTATTATTCTCAGTACTACAAACGAGAAAAGGTCATTCAGACTGGAGTTCCTATAAATAGTAAATTTTTCTCTAACAACTCTGTGAAAAATTTAAAACATGAGATGAATATTGACAATAATTCAAAGGTGTTAAGCGTTATTGGTGGTAGCTTGGGCGCGGTTAGAATGAATAATGCCGTTATGAAATTAGTCCCCTCGTTGCTTGATAGTTACTCTAATTTAAAAATTATTTGGTCTACCGGAGAGAACCAATATAAAGAGATAAGCACGTCAATTGAAAAATTGGGACTTAAGAGTCGAGTACATGTTAAGCCTTTTTTTGGAGATTTAGATGAGGTCTTCGGTGTCTCTGATTTAGTAATTTCAAGAGCGGGGGCTACGACTATTGCAGAGCTTGCTGCCAGTAAGAAAGCTTGTATTTTTATTCCTAATCCCGTTCTAACTGGTGGTCATCAGTCGAAAAATGCTGATATTTTAACGAAAAATAATGCAGCAGTAGTCATTACTGAAAATGATCTTGATCATGGTATAGGAAAACTTAAGAGCAGTGTTGAAGTCCTTTTGAAAGACAAAGCTAAGCGCACGCAACTTGGAGACAATCTGTCGAAATTTGCCGATTCTAAAGCTACTTCTAAATTGGCGGCAGTTATATTAGGAGAAAAGATTTGAATATTTTTAATAAAAGAAAAAAAGGCCAAGACGAATCTTCGGGCAATTCAAATCAGCGAAGTAAAGTATATTCATATTACGCGGCTAGATCTCAGCAGCTTAATCAAAATGTACGAAAAAGTAACGACATAGAAAAAACACCAAAGAACAGACTGGCTTTTATACTAAAGCATTGGTTTTATTTTTTTATAGGATCTTTGCTTGCTTTATCTTTTATTTACTCTTTATATTTAAAACCAAATGCTTCTCTGACTGTTAATGGTACAAAGTACAGGACTTCGGCTGAATACCAGCAAATTACTGATCAGGTTTTATCAGAGAATCCTCTGATACTATCTAAAGCAACAATTAGAATTTCTAAACTAGAAGAAAAAATAAAAAAAGAAATTCCCGAGGCGAGCTCAGTAAAAATATCAGTTCCAATACTAGGAAACCGTCCAGATGTTGAGATAACCACCGATTCTGCCATGGCCATATTTTCAAACAGCAATGCGTCGCAATATATTCTTAGCTCGAAGGGAAGGGTGTTATTGCCTGCTGAAGAGTCAGTAGAAAGCGTTAAACAGCTTCCTAAAATTATCAATAATACTGGGGTAGAAATAGGTCAAGGCGAACAGTTCTTGAATCCATCCGAGGCTAAGGCGCTCCAAATGCTAATATTTCAAACGGGTTCTGGAGTATCTTTTGAGGTCCCCGTTCAGTTACAGGAGGTATATTTAAGGGATCCTGCTAAAGGTAATTTTTATGTAAAATTCTTGCTAGATCCAGAAAATATTAATCAGCAATACGGAGCCTATTTAGCAGTCTTTCAAAAATTAGCAGGGAACAACCCGGCTGAATATATAGATGCAAGGCTAGCAGACAAAGTATTTGTAAAATAAATTTTTTAAAATGGGGGAGGAGCGGGGGAGTCTCTACAGTTGTTAATTATTTAATTATTGTAAGTTCTTAAAACATAGGCGTGCGCTTAAATGTCGTAAAAAAATATATTTTTTAACAAAACTGTGGAAAAATCAAATATTTAGTGTTCGCTATTTGTTCACCACTTCTAGTTCGTATTTTGTTCGCAAAAAATGAAAAAAATATATTATTTTGTGCTTCTGATAGACTTGATCCTACTTAATTATTAAATATTTAATTAATTCTAAAATAGCGATAATACTACTCCGCTATAGCCGTGTGTGGATATTTAATATTATTAATTTATGTATAATTACTCTTCTACTAGAGCTACATATACAAATTTTCAGGGACTATAACCGTCAGAAGAGGATCGTATGCTTATTTATGTTATTTACCCCTGATAATAGGTGTATTACTTATCATCTTTTACATACTAGTTAAAGTCGTAAAAGATATATTGTGCGACATTGGATCAATATCTCCGGGGCATACCCTATTTATTGTTTATGACAATAATTAATCGCCTTTTGTTATTCTATGAAAAATTTTATGGTTATTTTTAATTTAATATATATTTATATTTACCTTTTTGTTTTTTATTATTAGCTTTAATTACTTAATTGTATTAATTGAATATTATTGCAATATTTGTCTTTGGTAATTTTTTTGCAATGTTCGTAAAATGTTCATTTGCCTGAAGAGCTTTTGTAATTACAAAAGGGCTTTTTTAAATTTTTTTATTTTGCCTTCTAGCAGTTGCTTTTGGAATATGCTTAATGAATCATTTTCTAAGAGCTTTTCTAAAATTTTTATGGCAGTGAGTGATAATGTTCTATCTAAATTTACTCCAAGTAGGTTGTACTGCTCGGCTTTCCACACACTTGGTGATATTGTGTTTGTTTGGCTTAAACCTTCGGCAATATTATCTATTACATTAATAGACAATGATGTTAGGCCTAAATTTCCTAATTTTCTCACAAGCATTTCTGCGGTAATGGGGCGGTTTCGAATATCAATTTCAGGATAGTTTTTGGCTAGTATCTTTGACATGTAATACCCGGTACTTAAGTTATTATTTTCTGTAGCGACCTTCATAGTATCAAAGCTATAGAGTGATTCGGTTCCTTGACTTGGAGTGAATGTCCTGACTATCAGGCAGGGGTTTTTCTTGGACATGATATCTTCCCTGTCGCTACTGCCAAACTTATTTGCATTTTTTGAAAATCTTATCCAACTATTTTCCCTAATAAAGCTATTCGGATTATCTATATAAAACAAACTTCTTGCATGACCTAGCATATTTATAGAAAATATATCGTTTTCCAGACATTCTTTGTGACAAATATTTTCGGGTAAAAGCTCGCCTGTTATTTGGGTCAGTAGTGAATCTACCACATAAAAGTTGTCGTTATGACTTGCAATAACAAATGAATGAGTGTTAGCAAATGCTATTTTATGATCAATTCCCAGTGCTTTGAGAATTTGGCTTGTGGCAATAGCATACCCATAGCAATCAACTTGTTTGAACCTATTATAGTCTCATTTTCGAGAGCAGATGTGCCAATTGTTCTTTTTTTGAATGAATATTTGTTTTTTACTGTGCAGCTTGTGAGCGCTAAGGCTTCTTCTATCCCCCGCTCATCTTTTGTTTCAATTAATTGGTAAATTTCGGCATCTGAAAAATCCGCCAAAAAGTCATATACCTCTGGCTGATAATTTTCTGGGTTATATTTTTCTACAAAAGGGTGTTTAGGCTTTGGCATTAATTTTTTTAAGACCTTTTATTGACTATTTTTGCTTTAAATTGAAGTATTCAGTGATAATGGCTTGCTGTCTAGGGCTGTAAAAACAAGCAGGCCTACCCGATACGGCTTCATTTTTTTTATTTTTGAAATGCTTAACTGGTCCTAGTATTTCCTCGGGTATTTTATTCACTATCCTGTCAAAATTAGATGAACTGGTATTTAATCTACGGCTAAATTCTGATCTCGTAATATAACCTTCCGGTGCACTCTCGTATGATTCTATTCCATTTTCAATAATCATCTGTTCTTTTGGGGAGAATAGAACTGTATTTCGATTGTTTAAGAATCTATATATAGGGTCGATTAAACCCTCATTCTTCAATCTTTTTACGGCGGCATAAACAACCACAGAATTTATTTGCATCAGGCTGGCTATTCCGTTTGCGGTTATATAGCCCTCGGGTATCCAAATTTCTGATTTGATGACTGCTTCAATCATTTTTTGTTGATCAGGAGAGAGCCCCTGGACGGAGTTATCGTTTAATTGAAAATTGATTATTTCTCCAATTTCATCCCCAGATAGCCTAATTGCATATTTAATTAATGATTTACTGACTTCTAGGGATTCTGATAATTCATCGAGGCTTAAATATCCTTCTGGCCTATTTTCTGTGCCGATGTTTTCGGTGTCGTTATGTAGTTCTGCTGCTTCATCTAATTGGGTAGATAAAATGGAAAACCTTCCTATGATGGAGCTCAGTTCAGCTTTTGTTGCTTCATCTAGGTTTTCTGAGTTGTCGTTTAATTGAATAAGCATATCAAGAACGACAGAACTTGGCATTTTGTTGTTGGCTCTTCCTTGCGACTCGACTGTCTCGGACTGCTGCTTGCCTTCAGGTAACTCTTCCATAAAAAATAATTCTACAATATATATAATTTTTACGCAAGTTAATTAACGGAGGTGGAGGACGGTTGGGTCATCGTCTTTGTTTTTATGGTTATTGGGTGTCTTTGCCGCTCCGCGTGTTACCCCACTCAAGTCAACCAAGCCTTTATGACTAATGGTGCTCTGTGGTTTTTCTGGCTTATTGACAGGAGCGCTATTTACTGGCTTTTTTATTAGCTCTTGCCTATTATTATGACTTTTTGGGACATTTTGAGGGCCGCCTGGAGCCTTTTCTGCGACTTGGGCGGCTTCTTTGGCTCTTTTGCGCCTTAGGCGCCTTTTTTGGCTTTCTGTGAGTTTTTGGACCGGAGCGGTAATTATTGAACTGAGTGGTATTTTACCTGGGACGTTTGAAGAAGTGGGATTATTGTTTTGGCTGATCTGTTGCTGATTTGTATTCGTGGGTAGGGTTTTATTGATTATTTCAGTTTCTACTTCAAGTTTTGATCTTGAGTATAAAGACCTAGAATGTTCAATTATTTGGGTTGAAAAATCTTTGGTTACAGATGGAATATTTAATGAAGTACCCGAAAAAGGAGCTGCCTTTTCTCCGTTAATGCTCATGCTTGTAACAAAATGTCTGTTATGAAAAGAAGATAGGTCTCCTGCTTCAAATTGCGGCTCGTAGTATTTAACCAAAAATGGGCTATCATCTGGACTTACTCTGAAGGTAATCATTGTTCCAACATTACCAAAAACAGCGTCACGCACCGGTTCTTCCATTTGGGAAATGTACTGATTAGCAACCGTTAAGTTCAGTCCATATTTTCTGGCCTCGCTAAGAATGACGGCAAAGCTGTCGGTGGCAAAGTTCTGAAATTCGTCTACGTATAAATAAAATGGTCTTCTATCTTCAATTCTGGGAATGTCTGCACGGCTCATGGCGGCAAGCTGAATTTTAGTCACTAACATTGATCCCAAAATGGCAGCATTATCTTCACCGACTAATCCCCTTGAAAGATTAACAATGAAAATTTTGCCTTCATCCATCATTTTTCTAATATTAAAGGAGCTTTTTTGCTGGCCAATTATATTTCTGACCAAAGGGTTGGCCACAAAAGCACCGACTTTATTTAGTACAGGTGCTACTGCTTCGTTTGCAAATTTCTCATTCCAAGATGCAAATTCTTTAAGCCAAAAACTTTTAACAACAACATCATCAACATGGCTAATCACTTCATCTCGGAATTTTTTTTCTGTAAGCATTCTGGTAATGTCTAGCATGGTCGAGCCGGGGTAGTCTAGTAGTGCAAGAATGGTGTATCTAAGAATATATTCTAGCCTTGGTCCCCAAGAGTCAAACATTCTTTTGAGTACACCCACAAGCTCGCTACTTACTTGACCTTTGCTGACGGAGTCGTTTATCTCTAGCGGGTTGAACCCTATTGGGAAGGCGCTGTCTGCCGGGTTAAAGTAGACAACATCTTTGATTCTTCTTTCTGGAATATAGCGAATGACATTAGAGGCGTAATCGCCGTGAGGATCAATTACGGCAAAACCTTGATTATAAAAAATGTCTGAAAGAGTAAGTAGCTCTAATAGCCCAGACTTACCTGTGCCAGTTTGCCCTAATACATAAACATGCCTGCCTCTGTCGGCTCTAAGCAGTCCAAACATTGCGTTGCTGCCTCTAAAATTAGTACTTCCGAATAAACTTATCTCGTTTTCAGGTACTTTTCCGTATGCAGGAATATTGGCTGGTGGTTCGGCAGTTTTGGTGGTAGCCCAGACAATATTGGGAGTTTCAACAGTGGTATGTGGCAAATGAAAAAGGCTGGCTAATTCTTCTATATTTAGGATAAAACCTTTGTCGGTGAAAAGCCTATCTTGGTAATCGTTTAATTTGTTTGGATCAAAACTTGGCAATTTACTTTGAAAACCGTTTAGGTTGGTTGTGTTAAATTGCTTGAATGTGCCGACCATTGCTTGCATCCTAAGCTTAGCCGTATTTTCGTCGTTACCAGCATATACTAGTCGTATTTTAACCTGGTAGCCAAGTTTTTTACTCTTATCTTCTATGGCTGTTATTCTGGTTTTGTCTCGCTCGGATGGTTCGTAGGCATTTGCTTGACCTGCCTCGGGTGGCTTAATTAAAGCTCCAAAAGCTTGCCCTACATAAGATAGCCCCCCTCCCCCGCTCCAAACTGCTTTACCAGATTTAATTCGAGCTATCATTTTGCTGCTTTTTTGGTGCCACTCATCGCCAATAGGTCGACATAAAATTTGGACCCACATTTCTTCATCTAGCTGATCTAGCTTTGCCAAGGTTGCTGTAATCGCCGCCAGCGGATCAACTTCAAAACTGGGGAACGTTTTAATCGGTAGGGTTTCGTTGTCTGTTAATACTAGCTCTGTGCTGTAAATTACTCTCTGGGGCATTGCGCGGTTAGCATAGTCTGACGTTTCTGATATTTGGGCCTGGGGGTATTGGGCATATATTTGGCCCTCAACAAAAGCCTGTAGGTCTTTGGGAACCCAAGCGTAAAATCTTATTCGTTGTCCAATAGATGCAAATTCAAAACCAACATGCTGTTGCTTTAAATATCCGTCACTAAAAAGAGACTTAAGTGGTTTATATATGCCATGAAGCGCAGCAAACATCTGTTCTGCTGAAAGCTCTTTTTTATCATTTGTCCTTGGAATCTCAACTAATAGAAGAGAATTATCTGTTGGTTTACTGTCCACTGCTATATTATAACTCTTTTTATTTTAATGATTGATAATAGCTGAACTAATATAGAAAGGCTTATTTTATAGGATTAGGCTTCAGCTAGGGTGTATGTTGCCTTGGCAACTCGCTTGAATTGATCTTTCCCCTGTAGGTTAAGAAGGATTGTCGTTTCTTTGACATGTCGAGTTTTGAGGACTCTTTTTACAATTTCGTCTCTGTGAAGGGGTTCGCCGGCCTTTTTGAGAACATCGCTAATAATATCGGCCACTGTTCCCTTTTTATAGCCCCATTCGTCTAGTGCATAAATACCACGGCCAATAAGTACGAACCTTTTATCTTTAATAAGTTCATTATGAATAGCCTGAGTAGTTACGTCTTTGCGCTTAAAATCACTTTCTCTAATTGCTGCTGCAATTTCGTTGAAATGCATGTGTGATCCCTTTTCGCTCAAAATAACATATATTTTATCCCTGATATTCTTAGGGTTTACTGTAGGCCATTTGATATAACCCCATTTACCATTAAGGTGAGCTAGGTCTTTAGAAATAGATGCTACGGCCTCAATGTGGGTTGTATCATCGCTACCAAATAATTCGGCTACTTCGCTGATATCACATGGTTTTCCAATTTTTTTGCGGATAATCTCGACTATTTTACTGGCTTGCTCGCGTATAGTTTTTTCATCATAAAGCTCTCTATCAGCTGTAGAGGCAAAGTAGTGGTCAGATTCTTCAATGTTTGCAAGCTTTGGAGCCAGTTCTGCTATAAAGCTTAGTCTGGCTTGATCAATTTTTGTGCCGTCTTGCGTAAGTAGATCGGCCAGCTGACTAATTCTCATGACTGAGCCATTAGTTTTGATAATTTCTAAAATGTTGTCCTGGGCCTCTTCAAGAGACTGGAGCTTGCCTTCTTTAGCGGAATTCTTAAGCTTTGTAACAATTGCTTTTTCTAGTTGTCTAACTCTCTCTCTTGTTATGCCAAGGAGTTCGCCAATTTGCTCTAGTGTTTCTTTTCGGTCAAATAGGCCGAATCTTCTTGATACAACTTCTTTTTCTCTTTCTCTATCAATGGAATTAAGTATAGAATTTATAGTCTCTTCAAGATTAATCGTTGAAAAACCGGAGCTTGTTTTTGGCTTTGTCATACTAGTCAGTCTCTCCTAATTTATAGGTTATATTATTTTTAGTTAACAATATTATAAAATTATTAAACACATTAGTCAATATTAGCGACTAATTTCTTTACGAACAGCTGACTATTTGGCTATTTATACGATATTGTTGAATAAATTTACAAATAGTCTTGCAATAAGCCTATTGTAGCACAAACTAGACAAAATATCATATAGCAATTATTAGTATTAACAATTTCACCTATATATTATGATTTACTTTTTAGTTGATTTTCTTTTGGCTATTCGTTTTTTGGCTGGCTTAGCTTTTGCGAGTAACTCATTTGCCTCTAGTAGACTGATTTTTTCTGGTTCAATAGCTTTTGGTATGCGAGCATTTACTTTGCCGTTTGTAACGTAAGGTCCGAAAGGTCCTCTTAAAACCTGAATTTTTTCTTCGGCAAATTCTTTAATTTGACGATTGGCCTCTAGCTTAAGCTTTTCTTCATAAAGCTCGTTGGCTTTTTCTTCATCTACTTCAAATGGCCCAAGTGGCTTTGTAGATACAAAAGTCCTATCTACCTGAATGTACGGACCAAATCTACCAATATTGGCTTTAATTTCTTTACCGTCTTTAGTATGTCCTACCAGTCTAGGCAGCTTGAACATTTCAAGGGCTTCTTCTAGGGTGATTGATTCCAGACGGGTGTTGCTGGGGAATGGTGCAAACTGAGGCTTCTCTTCTGAGTCTGTGGAACCTTTTTGAAGCATTAGGCCATACTTACCATAGCGAGCAAATATTGGCTTACCGCTTGCTGGATCATTTCCTAGTTCCCGTGCCTGAGAACTTTCTGATCTGCTTACAGTCTCGGCATTCTCAACTAGGGGGTGAAATTTTGTATAAAAATCATCTATTGCTTTTTGCCATTTAATTTTCCCCTCGGCTACTTCGTCGAATTCTTCCTCTGCCTGGGCTGTAAAGCTTGAATCGACTATTTCGGCAAAATATTTTGCCAAGAAATCTGTTGCAACATCCGCAAGGTGGGTGGGAATTAATTTAGACTTATCTGCTCCGTAAATTTCGGTTGTTTTCTTTTTTTCTATTGAGCCGTTTGTTAGTTTTAGCTCCACTACATCTTTTTCTTCACCTTCGATATCGACTTTTTCTATATATCCTCTAGTTTGGATTGTGCTGATTGTTGGGGCGTATGTGCTTGGCCTGCCTATCCCCAGTTCTTCTAGTGTGCGCACTAGACTAGCTTCTGTATAACGAGATGGGTGCCTGGTGTACGATTCTGTGGAGGTAATTTCTTGTCTCTGAAGTCTTTGGCCTTGCTCTAGCTTGGGAAGAAGCTGATCTTCTTTGGTCCCGCCGTATACCTTCATAAAGCCATCAAATAGTAATACCTCACCTTTGCCAACAAATTTTTCTGGCCTGGTGCTTATGGAAATATAGGCTTCGGTTTTCTCTGTTCGAGCTGGCGCCATCTGGGAGGCTACCATTCTTTTCCATATTAATTTGTATAGTTTTTGTTGCTGTGCGTCTGCTCCAGCTTCTAAGTTTGAGATATTCGTCGGCCTGATGGCTTCGTGTGCTTCTTGAGCAGTTGCGTTCTTGGTTTTGTAGGTGCGAACCTTTAGATAATTTTTACCAAATTCAGACTCTATATAAGAACCGGTGGCCGCAATTGCAATATTGCTAACAAATAAGCTATCGGTACGCATATAAGTTATGTGTCCGTTTTCATAGAGCTTTTGTGCGACACTCATTGTTTGCTTAACACTAAAGCCGAGATTTCTTGACGCCTCTTGCTGTAAGGTACTTGTTGTAAAGGGAGCTCCTGGGTTTCTTTCGCTGGGCTTTTTTAAGATTCCGTCAATAACATAAGATGCATCTATATTGTCTTCTAGGAATTTATTGGCTTTATCTTCGGAGTCAAATTTTTCATTAAGCTCCGCACTTAGTTCGTGTCCATCGGCCTGAAAGTTTCCAAAAGTTTTATATGTCGATTGACTTTCAAAATTGGAAATTTCTCTCTCTTTGTCGACTATTAGCTTGACTGCCACCGATTGTACTCGGCCTGCGCTAAGACCTGGCTGGACCTTTTTCCATAATATAGGAGAAAGTTCGTAGCCTACTAATCTATCAAGAACACGCCTTGCCTGCTGGGCGTCAACTAAGTTTATATCTATGGTCCGGGGGTTCTCTATTGCTTTTGTAATAGCCGGCTTAGTTATTTCATGAAAAACAATTCTTTTGGTTTTGGCAGTATCTAGCTTTAGAGCTTCGGCTAAATGCCATGCAATAGCCTCCCCTTCTCGGTCTTCATCGCTTGCTAGCCAGACTTGGTCGGATTGTTCTGCTAATTTTCTAAGTTCTGTGACAACCTTTTTTTTGTCTGCTGGAATTTCATATTTCGGTTGATAATTCTTTTCAACATTAATATTAAGGCCTTTTTTTGGTAAATCTCGGATATGTCCAAAGCTACTTTTTACTAGAAAATCTTTACCAAGAAACTTTTCTATAGTCTTGGCTTTGGCCGGACTTTCGACAATTACTAGATTTTTTTTCGCCATATTCAGTAACTTAGGCTAAAGCTTTATAAAAATATTTGCAAGTACTAATATTGAAAATTTTTAGTTAAATAAGATTAGCTAGATTAATTCCCAGGTATTATTTCCAACATTTCTAACAACACCCATTATTTCTAAATATGACAAAGTGCTATTTAGGTTGCTTGATGTCATTTTTGTCGTTTCGAGTAAACTTTCGAAATTAGCTTGGCCTTTAATTAGCACTTTTGCTATGTTCATTTGTTCTTCGTTCTCAAGAAGTGGTAGCTTTTTCTGAATATGCCGATTTTCCAAACCTAGCAAATTTAATATTTCTGCAGAATCATTAAGTAAATTAGCACCTGATTTAATAAGATTATTGGTTCCTTCTGAGTCGGGGCTAAATATTGGTCCTGGTGCTGCAAATATATCTATGCCAAGATCAATACCAAACTGCGCAGTGTGCAGACTGCCACTTCCTTTGGCGGCTTCCGGTATGACAATAATGTCCGATAAGCCTGCGATAATGCGGTTTCTGGCAATAAAATTGCGTTTATAAGCTATTTTTTCATCTGGTTGGTATTCGCTGATTAGGGCACCATCTTTAGCTATTTGGTTGGCTAAATTCAGGTGAGATCTGGGATATATGTTATTAACACCACAAGGTAGAATAGCAATTGTTAAGCCGTTTGATTTAAGGGCCTGTTGGTGAGCTACGGAGTCTATCCCAAGGGCAAGTCCACTCACGATGACAACGCCCTTTGCGACAAGGTCAGATACGACTTTTTCTGTAACAGCTTTGCCGTAAGATGTTAATTTTCGGCTGCCAACAATTGCAACGCTAGGTAGTTTAAATAAGTCTATTGGATTGTCTAGTTCAGTTTTTATATAAAGATGATCAGGACTGTCGCTTAAGTGGACAAGCTTTTTGGGTATTTGTTTGGGTTTAAGCTTAAAAGTTTTCATATATTTAATAATACTATTGACAATATTTACATTAAATGCTATTATTGTGTGCGTAAGTATGGCATTAGTCGTACTTAATGCACCTTTTACCCCCAAATTCTAACACTATGTTAGTAGAGTTAGATAGTTTTAGAGCAAGCAGCTAGATTCGTTGTTACCCTCCACGATTTATTTGCGCGCATTTTCTTTCGGGATTATGCAAAGTTCTAAAACTAACTAATGCCTTTAACCTAAGCTCAACCCCTCGAGATATGTGAGGTGGAAATCACGAAGCGTGGGATATCTCCCAGGGTTGAAGGCGAAATAGAGCCTACAGCGGTGCCCACCCCCTCTGTAGGCTCTTTTTTTATAGAACTTTTCTGGTTTCTTCTTTGAATGACCCGCCGTAAATATACTCAGTTAAAATATTTGTCGATTCTGACAAAATTTGAGGAATCTTAGGCTCTTCTTCTTTGCTAAATTTTCCTAGGACAAAATCACTGGCATCTATATTGCTACTTAAATCTGATTTAATTCCAATTCTAAGCCTATAAAAGTTGCTTTCCAGATGGTTGATAATAGATTTTATTCCATTGTGACCCGCGGCTTGCCCCCCCAATCTAGTTCTGATAGTGCCAAAAATTACTGCTAGTTCATCGTAAACAACCACAATATTTTCAGGACTTATTCTATAATAATCGGCCACAGCTCTAACGGATTGGCCGCTGTCATTCATATAAGTTTGTGGTTTGGCTAAAATTATCTTTTGGTTATTTATAATCTTTTCAGAAAACAGACCTTTAAATTTTGATACATTGGAAAATTCCGGAAAATCTTGGTTTTTGGCAAAATAATCTATTGCCCTGAAACCAATGTTGTGTCTTGTTAGCTCATATTGCTTACCCGGATTACCAAGACCTACAATTAGCTTGTAGCTTGTGGCAAGTCCTATAGTATAGGGCACTGTTTTGCTAACTTCTATTGGCTTTTTCTGAAAAAGTGCCATAACAGCTTAATCCTCTGCCTTTTTCTTATGCCTGTCTTCATTTTTTGGTATAAACCACATTTTTATTGGTGTGCCTTCGAACCCATATTTCTGGCGCATGTTTTTCTCTAAATATCTTTTATAACTCCAGTGTAGTAGTTTGGTTTGGCTGCCGAATATTTTGAAGTTGGGGGTATCTTCTTCGGTTTGGGTTATATAGTTAAGCCTTGGATGAGAATTTTTTAGACCCGCAGGTGGATGTTCATCTACCGCTGCTCTAAGCCACTTGTTAAGTTCAGAAGTGGCAATTTTCTTACGACGATTTTGGAAAATTTCGGCAGTTAGGTCGAATATTTTAGTGACATTTTGGCCGGTTATTGAACTAGTAAAGATCAGAGGCGCCCAAGGGACAAAAATAAATTCTTTTTGTATCATTGGTGCCAGTCTGTCTCTTGTAAAGGCGTCTTTGTCGATGACGCTATCCCACTTACTAACCACTAATATAAGACCCTTGCCGGCCTCCTTAATAAGTCCTGCAATTTTTTGATCAAGCTGAGTTCCTAATTCATTAACGTCCATTAGAAGTAAACAAACATCCGCCTCTTCTATGGCACTTAAAGACCTAATAACGCTAAATTTTTCTATTCCTACTTCAATTTTGCCGCTTCTGCGAATACCTGCTGTGTCAAGTAGTTCAATTTCTTGCTGATTGTACTTAACGACTACTCTGTTTATGTCTCTTGTTGTACCTGCTCTATCGGCAACTATTGCTTGTTGTTTTTTTGATAGGCTATTAAACATTTGGCTTTTGCCAACATTGGGACGGCCTAAAATGGCTAATTTAATTCTATTTGGATCCGAAGAGATTGTTGCCTGTGGTAGTTCGCGCGTTATTGAGTGAACTAGATCTTCTATGCCATTGTTCTGAGTAGTAGATGTAAAATAGATGTTTTTTATGCCAAGTTTTTGGAAATCTTTATATCCTAGACTGCCTTTCTTATCGGCTTTATTTACAACTAAAAAGACTGGCTTTTTGGTTTTCAGAATCATTTTGGCGATACGGCGATCTTCTTCTGTAATTGGAATATTAGCCTCGACTACCACCATTACTATATCGGCGCTATCGGCTGCCTGAAGTATCTGCTCTTGAATAGTGAACTCAAAATCATCGGCAGCTTCTTTCATGCCAGCGGTGTCTACTAGCCAAAAATCTTTTTTATTGTAGCTGGCTTTTGCGACTATGCTGTCACGGGTTGTTCCGGGCTCGTTGGCAACAATTGCCTCACGCCTGCCAATAATGGCATTGAAGAGGCTACTTTTTCCGACATTAGCACGGCCAACAATAGCAACAATAGGAATTTTTTTACTCATAAACTACTACGATACTATCATTTACAGGGGTTATAAACAAATCTAAAGAATAAAATCGAATTACTAAATAAGCAGCAATTTAATGTTTTGTGGCATTTTAGGCAAAGTGGGGAGCATAATAGTATTTATATGAATAGGTTGGTGCAAAGTAAGGTTAAAAAATTTTTTGATGATTTTCCAGATATCAGTTACGGAAAAGACGAAATTGTAATAAATAAAAACGATCAAATTGATAAAATTTTTTACATTGTCACTGGGGAAATTGTTCAAACTGGGCTTAGTTTAGCCACTAACAGAGTCGTTTTAAATGTTTATAAGCCGGGATCGTATATACCTTTGCCCTATATTTTTACCAAACAGGCCAGTAAGTATTATTTTACTGCTACAAAGCAGACTGTCTGCCGAGTTGCACCAGCTGAGAGAGTTGCTAAGTTTATTAGACAAGACGCGGGTGTGCAGTCTGATTTAATAAAAAGACTCTCTCTTGGTCTAGATGGAATAGTAGATAAACTTTTTATGGCTTATGCGGGCACTGCCAAACAGAAAGTTGTGCTTGAGCTCTTAATTATGCAAGCTCGGCGCAATAATCATAGTGGTAACTTTGAAATAACTGTTACTCACGATGATATTGCCGAAAAATGTGGCTTAAGTAGAGAAACTGTAACTAGAGTTTTGGGTAATTTGGCAAAGAGTGGATTAATAAATAAAAAAAGTAACAAAATAATATTCAATAGCATTGAGGGTTTGCAAAAAATTATTAGCTAATTTCTAGGATATCTCTAGGCTTGGGCACTTGGCTGAGTGAGTATTCTCCGAACTGCTGTCTAATTAGTTTCGTAACCCTATATCCCAAAGCTTCAAATGAGCGACGAATTTGACGATTTCTGCCCTCGTGTAGTGTTACGAGCATTTGTTTCCTGTCGTCGTTTAAATTGCCGATTCCTAGAACACTTGGTCCATCTTCGAGTTCAACGCCATTCGTTAATATTTCAACATCCCCAGGATGCAATGGTTTATTTAAGCTTACCCGATAAACTTTTTCTTTTTCAAAACTTGGATGTGACAATTGCTGGTTTAATTCACCGTCATTGGTAAGCACAAGCAGTCCCCCGCTATCTTTATCTAGCCTCCCTATGGGATTCAGATGATGGTATTCTTTCGGTAATATATCATATATAGTATAGCTTCCTTGATTATTGCGACTACATACAAATCCTCTAGGTTTATTAAAAAGAATAGTTAAAGTCGGTTTTGCGCCTGGTAACTCAAGGTTATTATAAAGAACCGTGTCTAGTGTTGGGTCTACTTGTTGGCCTACTGTTCCGGGAGCTGAATTAACACTAATCACACCTGAAGATATTAATTCATCTGCCTTTCTTCTGGATACATTAAGCCTTTCGGCAATAAACTTATTTAGTCGAATCACTGGCTATAATATTTCAAAATATTTGCTATAAGGCAATATTGTTTGGGTCGTTGGGGTCAGTTGAGATTGGTTTTTCCGGTATTGTAGATGCTTGCTCTACGGGATCTGCCTGAGATACGGGTGTAGTATTTGTTTCTACTGGACCATCATTGGTTGTCAGTCCTTCGATTTTACTGATATCGGCAGTTTCTAGTGGAGCTGTATCGGCTACCGCCTGTTGAACTGCCTGTGCTTCAGCTACTGCAGTGCCATCGTTAACCATAGGATTATTTACTGAAGTTGTATCGTTCTCTGGCTGCTCGTTATTGACCTCAATATTTGTGCCGGCGCTAGGATTAACTACCGGTTCATTTTCTGCTTCTTTAGCTAGTTCTTTTTCATAAAGTTCGTTTATTGAAGGTGCGGAACTTGCGTCGGTGATTGGGTTAATAACTTTTTTTCTAGCCGATGCAGGTTCATCATCGTTGGCTGGCCTAACTGGAGCGGCTGCTATAACAGTTGGGTCGGGGTTATTGGCTTTTTCGGCATCTATAGCTGCCTTATCAATTTGCTCGGCCGTTGGCTCTACCATTGCAACCTGATGCTTGGCTTGTTCTGCGGGTTCGGTGGCTACAAAATTTTCAATTTGTTTATTAATTTCTGCTAATTCCTCGGCTGCAGATTCGGGCTTAACACTTGAGTCTGGGGTTACAAGTTCGGCTTTCTTGTCTTCAGAAGTTTGTTCGGTTACTGCTACCATAGGATTAATAGGAGGAGTTGCCGGAGCGGTGCCCTCAGCAGGCTCGGGAACGGAAGTTGGTTCAGCAACTGGAGCGGCCGGCGTAACTGTAGTCTGTTCTGCTGGTTGTTGGGCTAATTCTGGTTCCGCTTGAACCTCGGGTGTTACGGCGCTTGGCTCTGCTAATGGTGCTGCGCTAGTATCATTGACCGAAGAGTCTGGCGCTGGGGCCATGGCCACAACAGGAGCAGGCTCGGAAACTACAGGCTGTTCATTTACGGTTGGCTCCTGGGCAACGGGTGCGGCCGGTGCTTGGCCGGACAAAATTTCAGTAGCCGTAGGAACGCCAGCGTCAGGAACTTGAATAGGAGCGGATCTGTCGTTTAGGACATCATCTACTACCCTTGCTACGTCTTCTAGGGTAACTTGCGATTTAACTAAGTACTTGTCTGCTCCCAAAGAGCTTGCTCGTTGTTTATCTTCTGCTTGGCTAAGGGCGGTCATCATTATAACTTTTGTATTTTTTGTTTCAGGAGTTTGCCGTAAGATGTCTAGCATATCGAAGCCGCTAATTTTAGGCATCATTACATCGGAAATAATTAGATCAGGTTTTTCTTTTACTGCTAAAGCAAGGGCTTCTTCGCCGTCTTTAGCTGATACAATTTCGTATCCTTCTGCTATTAATCTTTCGCCATAAATTTCTCTTAAATTGTTGTCGTCTTCGACGAGCATTATTTTTGCCATATTTTTACCCTTTTAACTTAAGCATTAACTAGAAATAATTGTATCATTATATAAATTACTTGCCTAGATTTGGTCATCAGTTTGGTTTGGCTATAAACCGGCCGTAGAATTTGTAGTATTTTGGGTGGCAAGCATTTCGGTTGCTTTCTGACTAGAAACTCTGGGAAGATTTATATAAAAAGTGCTGCCCTCCCCTGGTTGGCTATCAACCCAAATCCTTCCGTTATACATTTCAACTATTTTTTTGCAAATAAAAAGTCCAAGGCCTGTTCCGCCTATTGCTCTTGTTGCGCTATTGTCAACTCGGTAGAATTTTTCGAATAAATGTCCAATATCTTCTTTTGGTATTCCTTGACCGGTATCTTTAATTTGTATTTGGACCACTCTGTCATCTCCTGTAATGCCAATTGTTACTTTGCCAGTTTCAGTGTACTTAATAGCGTTGTCAAAAAGGTTTGTTAGAACCTCTCTCATTCTGTCAGGGTCAACAATAGCGTAATACAAAGGCTTAACGACTTGGTGATCTCCTGGGTTGGTAGTTGAGGCATCTTGGCTGGCGCCCACTTGGTATTCAAGCAACAAGCCCTTCTTTTCCGCGGTGAACTTCATTCCTTCTGTTAACTGTTCTAGGTATTCACCCATTTCTACGACTATAGGGTGATTAACCAATCTTCCGTCTTCGGCCTTGGCGCTAGTAAGTAGATCCTGGAATAGTTTACCCAAATGCTGCGTGCTCATATGTGCTTTACTTAGATACTCCCTGGCCTTGGTGTCTATGTGGCAAACCTTGTCGTTCATTGCTAGAGCTAAATATCCCTCTATAGCAGCTACTGGGGTCCGCATTTCATGGCTAGCGGTACTAATAAATTCGGCTCGGGCGGAATCTGCTTGCCTTTGTTCTGTGACATCTAGGAAAACCCCAATTAAACTAGTTATTGTTCCGCTTTGATCGACAAGCGGGTTAACGCTTATAGATATTCCTATAGTTTTTGCTTCATCTTGAGAGCTTATGTTAGCGGTAGTATCTTTGATGATTGTTTTCTCAGATATAGCTCTTGAAAAAGGATCTAGCCCTGCCTGGTTGGGTTCATTTTTGTCATTTACAAACTTAAAAACAGCATCTGTAGACAGACCGACGGCATCTTCTTTTTTCCAGCCAGTAATTGCTTCGGCGCCAGGGTTGAACATAATAATATTTTTTTTTGCATCTAATAACACTACCCCGTCGGCAATAGAATTGATGATTATTTCGGAAAGAGCTTGGGCGTTCTTAAGACTGCTAGAAATTTTATCTGCTGCATTATCACTTGATTTGGTTGCTTTGTTCTTAAAAAATAGCATTCCCACCGTTTTTCTATTTGTAATTGTAATGGATATGCTTTTATATTATCAAATTTAAATGCTTTACGGTTTTATTTTAAAGGCTTCGGTCTTGTAATCTATGTATTATGGATAATTCAAAATACTCAAACGAGCCTAAGGTAGATTATTGGGATTTTATTAATGATAACGATTTGAAGCTACTGCTAGAAGATATTCTTGATTCAAAAAACAGTAAAATAATATTAATTGATGGCAGGTCTGGAAGCGGAAAATCATATCTTGGTAATAAAATAGGAAATTTGCTTAAAGCACCTGTAGTGCATACTGATGATATTGCATGGAATAATCATCCAATTAATTGGGATACAGAAATAAAGGAAAATATTATTAAGCCATGGCTAAATAATGAAAATATTGAATATAGACCAAAGGGCTGGAATGAAACTCGCAAGGGTGCAATTACTCTATCAAGAAGAAGTAAATTGTTAATTATAGAGGGCGTTGGTGCCGGCCGAATTAGTTTGAATACCAATAACTCAATACTTATTTGGGTTCAGGCTGATGCAGAAAAGGCTTTTCAGCGTGGAATATTGAGAGACATGAAGACAGAGCAGCGAACCAAAAGTGAGGCTGTAGCATTCTGGAACAACTGGAAAATGTACGAAGACCCTTTTTTGGAAGAAGAAAAACCCTGGGAAAGGGCTGATATTGTAATAAATGGTGACGGCTATGGAGCTAACAAAAGTACTTCTAAAATAACTCGTGGTCCTCTGTTTAGAAATTAATTGAAGCAAATTGGTTATTTAGTGTAAAATATTGTCTAGCTATGGTCTCATTGTCGGAGCGGTCTTGGACACCAGGTTCTCATCCTGGCAATCGGCTGAAAACTGCTAGGCAGAAGTTTGCAAGGCCGGAAGCCTGGATGGCTAATGCCACCAAGCTGAGGCGGGCCCGACCAAATTTACAAAGTAAATTATGGGTGGGTCGATTCCGAATCGAACCTTTATAATATAGTTAGTAAATGGTCTCATCGTCTAACGGTTAGGACACCAGGTTCTCATCCTGGCAATCGGGGTTCGATTCCCCGTGAGATCACCAATTTAAGACTCCAAGTTTATCTTGGAGTTTTAAATTGGTTAGCTTTCAAGTGAACGGATCCCGATTGCCCAATCGGGTGAGAAATGCATTGAATTACATTTCGCAAGAGAACTTTTCAGGTTTCAAGCTATGCTTGAAGCTTGAAAATTCTGGGCCTGCCAAAGGTAGGTCGATTCCCCGTGAGATCACCAATAAATCACTCCTGCAAAGGCTGGCGTTTTTTTGAGTTGCCTATTAAAATGCTAAGAATCATTGTATAATATACATTTATGAAACTAAATATATATCTTGAGCCAAAACTTAAAGACCAAGATATTGCCCAAGAAGCTACTAAGTCTGCGGAATATTTTGCAAAACTTTGCCCAGCAATTGGCGGTATCGCCATAAGGCCTTTGTGTGATAGCTATAAAAATCTATTGATTAATAATTTAGTCAACAGTGATGTTACCCAACAGGTTGAATTACTCCAAATGTTTAATAAAAATGAAAATAATTTGAACGGTATACATTTAATTGGCATACCAGAAAAATTATCTACTCACGGTTTCTCGGCTATCAATTTGGGAAATTTTGCGATTGTAGGTTTTGCTGGATATATGCCAACAAAAATATATCAGCCTATCATTCACGAACTAGGCCATGCAATGGGTTTAGTTCAGCAATATATGCCGAATTATTTTGCAGATTCAAATGAACTAGCAGGCGGAGATCCCTCGAATCATTGCTTTAGTCCTTTTTGTATCATGAGCGTTAGAAATATTGACCCCGAGCATCAAGCTAGCAGGTATGCAGACTATAAGACAAATCCGGAATCTGTTTTTTGCAAAGATTGCAAAGATTATTTGCAAACCGCAACACCAGAAGAATTACCTTGGTATAATCAAGTTAAGAGTTAACTAAAAAAGGAGCAATTAATTGGCTAAGAAGGTATGGCAAGCAGATGATAACGGCCTGCATCCGCTGGTAGAAGATTACACCGTTGGTAGTGACTATATTACAGACTTGCAGTTGCTTGAATTTGATATTGAAGCATCAAAGGCACATTCTAAAATGCTATTAGCTCAGAAGATTTTGACCAAAGAAGAGTTTGGAAAGTTGACTACTGCCCTAGAGAAGCTTACTGTTTTGGTACAAGAAGGTAGCTTCAAGATAGATAAAAGCCAAGAAGATGGACATACCGCTATCGAGCAATATTTAACAGATGAGTGTGGCGAGGCTGGTAAAAAAATACATACAGGCAGAAGCAGAAACGATCAGTCGCTGGTGATGATTAGGCTGTTTAGCAAAAAAATCTTATTAGAAATAGAGAAAGATATAAAACAGTTAGTAAAAGCCTATGAAGCAGCCATAAAACAGTTTGGAAAAGAACCAATGCCTGGCTATACACACATGCAAAAAGCAATGCCTACAACGATAGGTACTTGGCTGGGTGCCTATAAAGAGGGTTTTTCAGATGTTGCTAATTATTTACCATCCACACTTGATTACATTAATCAAAATCCACTAGGTTCAGCATCGGGTTTTGGCATAACTAATTTTGCTAATCAAAGAGACTTAACCACTAATGAACTGGGCTTTGAGAAAACTCAGGAAAACCCTATTTATTGCGGAATTTCTAGAGGTTTATTCGAGAATGTTGTTCTTCAGAGCTTGTCACCTGCTATGGTTTTAGCCGGAAAATTTGCCAATGATATGCTTCTTTTTACTACTAGTGAATTTGGTTTTGTGAGTCTGCCAAGCCAATACACAACTGGGTCTTCTATAATGCCCCAAAAACGAAACTATGATGTGTTTGAAATAATGCGTGGTAACTCTAAGCTTTACCACACCCTTCAACTACAAATTCAGGATATTATTCTTGGCTTTGGCACTGGTTATCAGCGTGATCTACAACTTACCAAGAAATCATTTATAGATGCTATAAACTTATGCAAGCAAACAATTATTTTACTAAGTGAGCTAGTTGCGAACTTGCAGTTTAATAAAGAACGCCTAGAATCTGCCATGACAGAAGATTTATTCGTGACTAATAAAGTGTACGATTTAGTAAATGAAGGAATGTCATTTAGAGAAGCCTATAAAACCGTTAAAAAGAAGTATTTTGACAACATCCAGGGTTATTAATGTCTTACGGTCCATTGAGTTTAGTGATAAAAGTATAGAATGATTATTTATAAGGTATTAGAAGTATAATGAAACACAAAATTGCCATAATTTTTGATATGGACGGAGTTATCGTCGATAGCGTAGGCTATAATTGGCGACAAAATAATACTATCCTCTCTAACTACGGTATAAAAATAACTGATGAAAAATTATTTAAGTATATTGGCAGGAATCTCCAGGACCAAATAGAGGCAATAAATAGAGACTATAAAGTACGCATAAATTATAAAAGCTTTTCAGAGTCACTTTCTGAGCTTAAGAAACAGCAAAAAAGACTTCCAGAGCCAATGTCTGGCGCAGCCAAGCTTATAGAAAATATCAATAAAATTGGAATTGATATGGCAATTGGTACTAGCAATAGCCGGCAAAATGTCGATGCTCTATTAAAGAAAATGGGGTTAGAAAGCATTTTCAAAGTTATTGTTTCCAAAGAAGACGTAATAAATCACAAACCAGACCCAGAGGTTTATGTAAAGTGCGCAACGTTGCTAGGTTGTGATCGTACTAATTGTATTGTAATAGAAGACTCCCCGTCTGGCATATCAGCAGCTAAAAGCGCAGGCATTGCCTGTATTGCTGTTAAGAACAAATACTGTAGACTCAGCGATCTTTCAGGGGCCAATATAGTTGTAGATTCCTTAGAGGATCAAAAGATAATGAAGTTCATTAATTCTTATCGAAACCTAAAGAAGTAGCTTCTCTCTATCGGGCAAATTAATTTGACATTATATCCAACTAAGTAGTTTGCGAATAAATGTTTTTCTTGGAACGGTATCGGCCGTCTGTGTTTCAGAATTTAGTTTTAAATCCGTTGCGTTTGAGTATAAATCGGAT
>WBZT01000463.1_pt1 | contig 32812 bp, 28 predicted proteins | sample 5204241 | NCBI WGS metagenome assembly WBZT01 (sample SAMN12344358, study PRJNA552823) | activated sludge metagenome | biome: Activated sludge suspended growth; feature: Nitrification reactor; material: Wastewater; isolation source: activated sludge from nitrification reactor of wastewater... | reverse complement strand
CGCGGTTCGATGCTTGCGCGCCAGTTGCAGGGCGGCGGCCAACCGCTGTTCGATCCGAGCCAGATGGTCGGGGTCGAGATCGAGATCGCTCACATAGCCGCGCAGTTCGCCGCCAGCTTCCTGAACCTGAATCAGTGCGGCGTTGAGTAGTTCGCTCACCGGGGCGAGCCGGGAGTCCAGTCGGTTCAGGGCGTCCAACTCGCGCAGGCTCTGGCCGAGCCGGTCGGCCATGGCATCGCCGTCGCCCTCGGTCAACCAGCCCAGCAAGCGTTGGCCGGTTTCCAGCAACTGGCTGGCGTTGGCCAGTCGTCGCTGTTCGCGTTCCAGTTCCGCTACTTCGCCCTCCGCCAGATCCAGCGCCACCAGCTCCCGCAGGTGATAGCGCAGGATGTCTAGCCGGGCGTCGCGCTCGCCGCTGGCTTGCCGCAGCGCGCGCAAGTCCTGTCGCAACTGGCTCCAATTGCGGTAACGTTCCGTCAGTTCCGCCACGAAGGTTTGGTTGCCGGCGTAGTCGTCCAGCAATTGCCGCTGGGCGTCGCGCCGCAGCAGTGATTGGTGTTCGTGCTGGCCGTGGATGTCCACCAGCAGCTCGCCCAACTCCCGCAGCGCCTGGGCCGGTTGCGGCACGCCGTTGATGTAGTTGCGCGAACGGCCGCTGCCGGCGATCACCCGTCGCAGATGGCAGTCGCCCTCGCCGGCTAGATCGTGTTCGTTCAGCCAGGCGCTCGCCGCCGGTAGTTGGCTCAGGTCGAACACCGCGCTGAGGTCGGCCCGCCCGGCGCCGTGGCGGATGACGCCGCTATCGGCCCGATCGCCCAGCAGCAGGCCGATGGCGTCCACCAGGATGGATTTGCCGGCGCCGGTCTCACCGGTGACCGCGGTCATGCCTCCCGCCAGTTCCAGTTCCAACTGCTCGACGATGGCGAAGTCGCGGACGCACAATTGGATCAGCATGGTGGAAGGACCCTCAGACGAAAGGCGAGGCTTCCGGGCTCAGGCCCCAGCGCAGCTTGGCGCGCAGCAGCTTGAAATAATCGTGACTGATGGGATGGATCAGCCGCACCTTGCGTTCCTTTTTGCGGATCACGATCTGGTCGCCCCGCTCCAGCGGCAAGCTGACCTGGCCATCGCAGGTGACCTGCGTGTTGATGGTGTTGGCCGCGTTCAGCACCACTTCGATGACATTGTCGGCGCCGACCACGATCGGTCGATGGGTGAGGGTGTGCGGGCAGATCGGCACCAGTACCACGGCTTCCAGGCCCGGATAGATAATCGGCCCGCCGCCGGCCAGCGCGTAGGCGGTGGAGCCGGTCGGGGTGGAGATGATCAGGCCGTCGGCGCGATAGGTGTTCAGAAACCGTCCGTCCAGAAAGGTCTCCACATCGATCATTCGCGCGACATCGCGCTTATGGATCACCACGTCGTTCAAGGCGTCCGCCTCGCCGATCATGCAGCCGTCGCGCATGACCTGGGCGTACAACAGCAGGCGGCGGGCTTCGCGGAACTGGCCGTTCAGCACGCCGTCCAGCCGGTGCGGGATTTCGCTGGGCGAAACATCGGCCAGAAACCCCAGCCGTCCCAGGTTGACCCCCAGGATCGGCATATCGTAGTCCACCAGCGAACGGGCGGCGTTGAGCATGGTGCCGTCGCCGCCCATGACCACCACCAGATCGCATTGCTCGCCGATGGCGGCGCGGCTGGCGACTTCCAGGCCGCTATCCGGGATCAACTGGGCCGAGCTTTCGTCGAGCAGCACCCGTAATTGACGTTGAAGCAGGTGGGCGGCAATTTGATTCAGTGTACCCGCGACGTTGGGGTCGCCGAACTTGCCGATGAGACCAATGGTGTGGAAGACAGGGATGGGCATCGTTCCGTACTGAGTGATCTAAAGAGAGCAAATTATCATTGTAGAAGAATGCACGCCAAGCATGACAGCTTGACACCTCGACAGGGAATTGCTAGGTTCCGTTGGCACTCTGAGGTAAGGAGTGCTAATAAAAACAATCAGGTGTCGGCATGCAGATTTCGGACCCCACGCCAGCGGGCCATCCCGCCCTAAACGAGCGCACCCAGCACCTGCTGAAGTTTCTGGTCGAGCGCTACATCCGCGACGGCCAGCCGGTCGGTTCGCGCACGTTGTCGCGCGACGCCGGCTTGGATCTGAGTTCCGCCACCGTGCGCAACGTTATGGCCGACCTGGAAGAGCTGGGCTATCTGCGCGCGCCGCACACCTCGGCCGGTCGGGTGCCGACCGCGCGCGGTTATCGCTTCTTCATCGACACCCTGTTGCGGGTCAAGCCGCTGGACTCGCGGGAAATCGAGGTGCTGCGCCGGCGGATCGACCAGCCGACGCAAAGCGGCACCGAACTGGCGCGCTCGGTGTCGGACCTGCTGTCCGGCGTCACCCGGCTGGCCGGTATCGTCATGCTGCCGCGCCGTCAGACCATGACCCTGCGCCAAGTGGAATTCCTGCCACTGTCCGAGCGCCGGGTGCTGGCAATCCTGGTGCTGAACGGTCAGGAAGTGCAGAACCGCATCATCCAAACCCGGCGCCCCTACGATGCCGCGGAATTGCAGCGGGCCGCCAATTATCTCAACGCGCAGTTTGGCGGCCGGGACATCCAGCAGGTACGGAAAACCCTGCTCGACGAACTACGCGAGACCCGCGACCATCTCGACCGGCTGATGCAGACCGTGATGGAGATGGCGGAGCAGACTTTCGAGACCACGCCCGAAAGTGACGATTATGTGGTGGCCGGTCAAACCCACCTGATGCAGTATGCCGACCTATCGGATCTCGACAAGCTGCGGCAATTGTTCGAAGCCTTCAATCAGAAAAGCGACCTGTTGCATCTGTTCGATCAATGCCTGCATGCCGGTGGCGTGCAGATATTCGTCGGCGAGGAATCCGGCTGCGGTGTGCTGGAAGGATGCAGCGTGGTGACGGCGCCCTACGGTTCGGGCGACCAGGTGTTGGGTGTGCTCGGCATCATCGGTCCGACTCGCATGGCCTATGACCGGGTCATTCCGGTGGTGGACGTCACCGCTCGTTTGCTGGCCGAGGTGCTGGACGGACAACGCGACTGAATGCGGGAAAACGGTTGTTTCAGTGATCGGCGCTCTTGAATTTTCCGCATCCAACCCCAGATTCTCCGCCATCAGGGGCGACTGCCACGCCCGACCGCTTGCCACCTAGTGATGGAGAACCCGTTCGATGAGCTCAACTGAACCCAAGCAATCCCCCCTCACTCGCCCGGATGTCGCCGGAGCCGATGCCCAGCCGCCCGTGGAAACCACGCTGGCCGTCGAGGAGGAAGGGGCCGAACTGTCGATCAGCCACGAGGAATTCGAGGGGTTGCAGCGCGAGTTGGACCAGGCGCTGGCCAAGGCCGACGAGCACTGGAAGTTGTATCTGGGTGCTCACGCCGAAATGGAGAACCTGCGCAAGCGCGCCGAGCGCGAAGTGCAGAACGCCCATAAGTTCGCCCTGGAGCGGTTTTTCGGCGAACTGCTGCCGGTACGCGACAGCCTGGAATTGGGGTTGGCGGCGGCCAGCGACGCCGTGGATATCGCCAAGCTGCGGGAGGGGGTCGAACTGACGCTGCGGCAATTGACGACGGCGATGGAGAAATTCGGTGCCCGCCAGGTGGATCCGCTTGGCGCCAAGTTCGATCCGGGCCAGCAGGAAGCCATGGCCATGCTGCCGACCGATCAGGCCGAGCCCAACACCGTGGTGCAGGTCGTGCAAAAAGGGTATCTGCTCAACGAGCGGCTGATTCGCCCCGCCAAGGTGATCGTCGCCCAAGCCGTGCCCCGGCCGGCGGGTTAAACGCCTTTTCCTCTTCCTCTGCGCCGCGCCATTGAAAATCCGACCGAATGGCCCCACATTCAACGACAGGCAAGGCTCAACCAACTGAATTCCCTGATTAGAGAGCACAATCATGAGCAATATTATTGGCATCGACCTGGGCACCACCAATTCCTGCGTGGCGATTATGGAAGGCGGTAAGCCCCGGGTGATCGAAAACAGCGAAGGCGACCGGACCACGCCGTCCGTCGTCGCCTTCATGGAAGACGGCGAAATCACCGTCGGCCAGCCGGCTAAGCGCCAGGCGGTCACCAACCCGCACAATACCCTGTTCGCGGTCAAGCGGTTGATCGGGCGCCGTTTCAACGAGCCGGAAGTGCAAAAAGACATTAACCTCGTGCCCTACAAAATCGTCAAGAACGACAACGGCGATGCCTGGGTCGAGGCGCGCGACAAGAAAATGGCGCCGCCGGAAATTTCGGCGCGGGTGCTGATGAAGATGAAGAAGACCGCCGAGGATTATCTCGGCCATCCGGTTACCGAGGCGGTGATCACGGTGCCGGCTTACTTCAACGACAGCCAGCGTCAGGCCACCAAGGACGCCGGTCGCATCGCCGGCCTGGAAGTCAAGCGCATCATCAACGAACCGACGGCGGCGGCGCTGGCCTTCGGCATGGACAAGTCCAGCACCAAGGATCGCAAGATCGCGGTTTACGATCTTGGCGGTGGCACCTTCGATATCTCGATCATCGAGATCGCCGAAGTGGATGGCGAAAAGCAGTTCGAGGTGCTTTCGACCAACGGCGATACCTTCTTGGGTGGCGAGGACTTCGACAAGCGCATCATCGACTATCTGATCGAGCAGTTCCAGAAGGAATCAGGCATCAATTTGGCCAACGATCCGCTGGCGTTGCAACGATTGAAGGAGGCCGCCGAGAAAGCCAAGATCGAGCTGTCCTCCAGCCAGCAGAGCGAGATCAACCTGCCGTACATCACCGCCGATGCCAGCGGGCCGAAGCATCTCAATCTGAAGCTGACCCGCGCCAAGCTGGAGTCGCTGGTGGAGGATCTGATCGAGAGGACCATCGGGCCGTGCCGGACCGCCCTGAAGGATGCTGGCTTGGGCGTTGGCCAGATCGACGACGTGCTGTTGGTCGGTGGTCAGACTCGGATGCCCAAGGTGCAGGACAAGGTGCGCGAGTTTTTCGGCAAGGACCCGCGCAAGGACGTGAATCCCGATGAAGCCGTCGCGGTCGGCGCCGCGATTCAAGGCGGGGTGCTGGGCGGTTCGGTCAAGGACGTGCTGTTGCTCGACGTGACCCCGCTGAGCCTGGGCATCGAAACCCTGGGCGGCGTGATGACTAAGCTGATCGAGAAGAACACCACCATCCCGACCAAGGCGCAACAGGTGTTTTCGACCGCCGACGACAACCAGACCGCAGTGACCGTGCATGTGTTGCAGGGCGAGCGCGAGATGGCCTCGGCCAACAAGTCGCTGGGTAAGTTCGATTTGCAGGACATTCCGCCGGCCCCGCGCGGCGTGCCGCAGATCGAAGTGATCTTCGATATCGATGCCAATGGCATTCTGCATGTGTCCGCCAAGGACAAGGCGACCGGCAAGGAAAACCGGATCGTGATCAAGGCGTCCTCCGGTTTGTCCGAGGATGAGATCAAGCGGATGGTCGGCGATGCCGAGGCGCACGCGGAAGAGGATAAGAAGTTCCACGAACTGGTCAACGCGCGCAATCAGGCTGAGAATCTGATCCACGCCACCGAGAAGACCCTGCGCGATCTGGGCGACAAGATCGAAGGCGGCGAGCGCGCGGCGATCGAGTCGGCGATCAGCGATCTGCGCACCACCGTCAAGACCGACAACATGAGCGCCATTGAGGCCAAGACCCGGACGCTGGCTGAACTGTCCGGCAAGATGGCCGAGCGGGTCTACGGCCAGTCGGGCGACGGGCCGCACGGTGGCGGTTCGGACGGGCCGCACGGCGGCGCGGGTAGTGGCCACAAGCCGGCCGATGACGGTGTGGTGGACGCCGAGTTCGAGGAAGTGAAGAAGTAAGCGCCGTACTTGCGGTAAACTGCGAATCCGGGAACGCGTGAGCGTTCCCGGATTTTCGGTTCTGGATGACATAACCTGGCAGGCACTCGCAACGCAACCCCATGTCCAAGCGCGATTATTACGAAGTTCTCAACGTGGCTCGCAACGCCAGCGAAGCCGAAGTCAAGCAAGCCTACCGGCGGCTGGCGATGAAGTTGCACCCCGACCGAAACCCCGGCGATCAGGTGGCCGAGGAGCGGTTCAAGGAAGCCAAGGAGGCTTACGAGGTGCTGAGCGACTCACGTAAGCGGACGGCTTACGACCAGTTCGGCCACGCGGGGGTGGACGGCACGGCGGGCGGTGGCTTCGGCGGCTTCGGCGAGGCCGCCGACCTGGGCGACATTTTCGGTGGCGTGTTTCGCGACATTTTCGGCGGGATGCGGGGTGGCGGCGGCGGCCAGAACTATCGCGGGGCCGACCTGCGCTACACCCTGGATTTGACGCTGGAAGAAGCGGTATTCGGCACCACCGCCAAGATTCGCGTGCCGACGCTGGTCTCCTGCGCGACCTGCGCTGGTAGCGGCGCCAAGCCGGGCACCAAGCCCACTACTTGTCCCACTTGCCGTGGGGCCGGTCAGGTGCGGATGCAACAGGGCTTTTTCTCGATCCAGCAGGCCTGCCCGCGCTGCCAGGGACGAGGGACGATCATTCCCGACCCCTGCGAGACCTGCCGTGGCAGCGGTCGGATCGAGGAGCAGAAGACGCTGTCGGTCAAGGTGCCGGCCGGAGTGGACAACGGCGACCGTATCCGGTTGACGGGCGAGGGCGAGGTAGGCGAGCACGGCGGCTCGCCGGGCGATCTATATGTGCAGATCCAGGTGAAGCCGCACCCGATCTTTACCCGCGAGGATAACGATCTGTACTGCGAGGTGCCGATCGGTTTCCACACCGCCGCGCTCGGTGGCGAGCTGGAGGTGCCGACCCTGGACGGGCGATTGAGCCTGAAGATTCCGCCGGAGACTCAGACCAGCAAGGTATTCCGCTTGCGCGGCAAGGGCGTCAAGCCGGTGCGCGGCGGGCCGACCGGCGATCTGCTGTGCCGGATCGTGGTCGAAACTCCGGTCAACCTGACACGGGAACAGAAGGAGCTGCTGGAGAAATTCGCGGCCACCATGGAAGCCAGCGGCGAACGCCACACGCCGCAGCAGGGTAGCTGGCTGGATGGCGTCAAGAAGTTCTTCGAGGATATGAAGTTCTGAGAACCCCGCCTTGCGTTGCCTGCTGAGTTGGGGCGGGTACGGCTAGCTTGTATATGGCAGTGGTGCGATTGACGAAGAACTTTCAACCCTTCGTCAAACAACGTTCACATGAAGATCAACCATGACAACGCGGCCCGTTCAATATCATTTAGGGCAGTTTCCTCCCAAAGAAGGACTCGATTGGTCACGCTTGATTCCGTTAATCGGCCCTGCCAGTGCTGGTCTTGCGCGTTACGATGGTTTGCTGTCCGCGATCCCGAATGCCCATGTTCTCCTCTCGCCACTGACTACGCAGGAAGCTGTACTCTCCTCCAAGATCGAGGGAACGCACGTCACCATCGGCGAGGTGCTGGAGATTGAGGCGGGCGGAGAATCCGACGCCTTTACCCAGCCCAAGAGGGACGATGCGGAAGAAGTGCTCAATTATCGGAAGGCCATGCGAGCCTGCGTTATGGAGATGGAACATCGTTCGCTTTCTCAATAGATGATAAGAGCCGTCCACAGTTTGCTGATGCAAGGAGTGCGCGGGCGGGACAAAGCCCCTGGCAGCTACCGGAACGACCAAAACTGGATCGGTCCCAAAGGTTGTGCAATCGATGAAGCCCGTTTTGTTCCCATCGCGCCAGAGCATTTGCAGCAAGGTATGGACGAATGGGAGCGCTATCTTGGTTGCACATCCGAGCCGGACACACTGATTCAGCTTGCCATTCTGCATGTCGAATTCGAGGCGCTCCATCCTTTCAAGGATGGGAATGGTCGCCTAGGAAGAATGCTGATTCCGCTTTTTCTGTATCAACGCAAGCTGCTCGCTAGCCCGGATTTTTATATGAGCGGCTACCTGGAGGCGAACCGAGAAGAATATCAGGAACGTCTGCGCGCCGTTTCCAGCGACGGCAACTGGACGGGATGGTGCGCGTTTTTCCTCCAGGGAATCCGCGAACAAGCTGCTGAAAATGAACGCAAGGCCCGTGCCATCCTCGCGCTCTACGATCATGTAAAGACCCAAGTAGCTGATTTAACCCATTCTCAGCACGCCATCCGTGCAGTCGATTTCTTGTTCCAATCACCAATTTTCGCTGCGCCTTTGTTCACAAATCACTCAGAAATTCCAAGACCGACCGCGAACCGTATCCTAACCCTCCTCCGGGATGCGGGGATTCTGTACGCGATCCAAGAGGGTAGAGGACGACGGCCTGGAATTTACGCCTTCCGAGAATTACTGAATGTTGCGGAGGGAGACAATGTTTTTTGAATCTCATCGATAGGATATAAAATCTTTTGAATCTCATAAATATTGAAAAATGAGACTCAAAAGAACAAATATTGGATTTATGAGATACAAACTCCTGTGTGCGAAGCGCGAAACCCGCGCTGAATGCATTACCCCCGCCTTGAGAACCGCCGGTTGGGGCGTGATTAGGACGGTAGCTGCATCCCGCGATGCGGAAAGTAGTGACCTATGCAACGTGGGCCGATGCTGGCCGGATCGGCGGGTCGTTTGATCGCATCGATCCTTTACCGCCCCTCCAGCAGGTCGCCCAGGGTACGAGTGAGCAGGATCAAATCCTGTTCCCGCGACAGGGTGTGTTCTCCGTCTTTGAGCAGGGTGACCCGCACGTCAGGGCTGCTTAGTCGTTCCGCCACCTGCACGCTGATGCGCCACGGGACATCGGTGTCGCGCATGCCGTGGATCAGTCGCACCGGGCAACGGATCGGCAACTCCGGCCGATCCAGCAAGCGGTGCCGGGCCGCTTCCTCGATCAGGTTCAGCGCGATGATGTATGGCTCGCCGTAGGGCGACGGCAGGCTGATCACCCGTTCGCGGCGCAGACGCTCCCGCAGCGGCGGGTCGAGTCGTTCCCACAGCAGATACTCGGTGAAATCCGCCGCGCAGGCCAGTCCGAGCAGGCCGGCGATCCGTTCCGGCCGCGCCAGCGCCGTCAGTAGCATCAGCCACGCGCCCATCGACGATCCCACCAGAATCTGCGGACCTTCGGTCAGTCGGTCCAGCACCTCAAGCACTTCCGCCGCCCAAGCACCGATGGTGCCGTCCGCGAACCGGCCGCTGGAGGCGCCGTGCCCGGAGTAGTCGAAGCGAATGAAACCCTGGCCGCGCCCCCGGCACCAGCGCTCCAGGGTGGTTGCTTTGACGCCGCTCATGTCGGAGGTGAAACCGCCCAGGAAAACCACGCCAGGTCCGCTGCCCGGACTGCGGTGATAGGCAAGGAATCCGCCGTCGGTCAAGGGTAAACGCTCGGGTTTGGCGGCAAACAGGCTCATGTGGCCGGTTCCCAAGTCGCCGCGACCAGGGCGGGTAGAATCTGGCCGGCGGCCCCGTTCAGGCTGAACGTGACGTGTGGGCTAAGCGGGGTCGGTTGAGGGTTGATCTCCACCACGGTTGCCCCGGCGTTGAGGGCGGCGAACGGCAGATCGGCGGCCGGGTAGACCAGCGCCGAGGTACCGATGCTGAAGAAAAGTTCGGCGGTCGCGGCGGCGTGTTCGGCGGCTCGCAGCGTCGCCGCCGGCAGCATCTCTCCGAACCAGACCACGTCCGGTCGCAGCAATCCGCCGCAACGTGGGCAGCGCGGCGGGATTTCCTCACTGTCCGGCCAGCTTTCCACCGGTCGATCCTCGCTGAAGCATTTGGCGCGGAACAGGTTGCCGTGCAGTTCCAGAATTTGGTGGCTGCCGGCGCGGCGGTGCAGGCCGTCCACGTTCTGGGTAATCAGGGTGAATTCGGCGATCCGCTGCTCCATTTCGACCAAGGCGCGATGACCGGCGTTGGGTTCGGCCTGACGCACCCGTTGTTGTCGACAGGTATACCATTCCCAGACCAGCTTGGGATTACGCTGGAAGGCGTCGGGGGTGGCCAGCTCTTCCGGGTTGTAGCGCGCCCACAGCCCGGTTTGCGCTTCGCGAAAGGTCGGTACGCCGCTCTCGGCGGAAATGCCGGCGCCGGTCAATACGGCCACCCGGCGGGCACAGCGCAGACGATCGATGAGTTCGGGGGGAATAGGGAGTTCGCTCATGACGGCGGCCAGTCTCCGAAAGGCACAAAAACTCAGTTGAGAATAGCATGACGGCGGTCAGGTCCGATGGGCCGTTCGATGAACCGCCCATCCCAGTCAATGTGGTAAAATACAATTAAGTAGTAGGCGCGGCGGTCGGAACGATAAAAGAGAGTGCGAATCACGGACTAGTCGCGATCGCCAAATCATGCCGAGGAGAACCATCATGCGTCTCGAATTCTTGATCGTCGATCCGCAGAACGATTTTAGCGACGCACCGGACGCGGCGTTACCGGTAACGGGCGCTGGGGCGGACGCCGAACGTCTGGCGCACTTGCTGGAGCGGTTGCGCGACCGCATCGATGGCATTCGTGTCACCCTCGATACTCACCAGTTGCTGGACATCGCCCATCCCGTGTTCTGGGTCGATGGCGCGGGCCGGCGACCGGCACCTTTCACCCAGATCAGCGTGGCCGATGTCGAGAACGGGATCTGGCGCGCCTACGACGGGCATGCCCAACAGCGAGCGCTGGCTTACGTGCGGGCGCTGCGCGATAACGGCCGCTACCAACTGACCATCTGGTCGCCGCATTGTCTGATTGGCACCTGGGGCCATAACGTGATGCCGGTGGTGGCCAAGGCGCTGCGCGCTTGGGAGGAAGCCAAGTTTGCGCGAGTGGATTACGTGATCAAAGGTCATAATCCCTGGACCGAGCATTATTCGGCGGTACAGGCCGATGTGCCCGATCCGGCCGATCCGGGCACCCAGATCAACCGACGACTGATTCAGGTCTTGGAAAGCGCCGATATGGTGGCCTTGTCCGGCCAAGCGCTCTCGCATTGTGTCGCCAACACGGTCCGGGATATCGCCGACCAGTTCGGCCAGGAGAGTATTCGCAAGCTGGTGCTGATTGAGGATACCAGTTCGCCGGTGCCAGGCTTCGAGGCGCTGGCCCAGCAATTCGTGACCGACATGCGGCGGCGTGGCATGAAAACCGCTAGGGCGGCGGATTTCCTGCGCTGAGCGGCGGGCGGGCGGTCTACGCTGACCGTATCTGAGTCGCCAACGCGGTCCGGCGTTGTTCCACTGAGCCCGAGGGTTACTCCATGACAATTGCTCTGGACTCGCATTACACCATCGGTCAGTTTCATCTGTTCTGCCAGGACTATGTCTGTCACGGTTGGGAGCCTTATCCCTACGTGATCCTGGCCGACGGTTGTTCCGCCGAGCCGGATAGCGATGTGGGAGCGCGGTTGCTGGTGCTGAACGCCCGCCACTTGCTGCCGCGATTTATAGCCGCCGCCACGGATGAAGCCGGACGTCGCGCCTGTCATTGGCGATTGGGTCGGCGGATTGTGCGCCGCGCCGCCCGGCAGGCGCGAGAGTTGGGCGCGGCCAGTGCGCTCGATGCTACGTTGCTGATCGCTTGGTGCGATGGGGCCACGGTGTACGTGCATCTCTATGGTGATGGCTGTCTGGCTGCTCGGCGCGCCGACGGCGAGGTAGTGGCGATTCAGGTCGAGTATGCCGGAAACGCTCCCTATTACCTCTCCTATCTGCTGGATCGGGAACGGTTGGCGCTTTATCGGGTAGTCACCGGCAATCCGCTGGCGGCGCAAAGTGTCGGTTATGTCGACGAGACCGGAACGACGACCCGGCTGGAGCGTTTCGACGCCCCCCTCGTGTTCATCTTCTCCATGGACACTTTCCCGTCGGTGGCGGTGGCCACCGACGGTCTGCAATCATTTTTCAGCGCGAGCACCAGCGAGCGGTTGAGCGTGCGGGATGTGGCGCGAGAGTTGCTGGAATTCGATGGGTCGCAAGATCGTTTCGTCCAGCGCCGGTTGCATGAGCTGCTGCTCGAATACAGCAAGCAACTGGTCTTCAATCTCGACGATCTCGGTATCGGAATATTCACCAGAACCGAGTAAAGACGTGGTCGCGACCGAACCGGGCGATGCGGCGCGTGTCGACCATGGCGGCGACGTCGCCGCATCGTACGCAAAACTGGTTTTTACCGTCCGATCGGCGCATCTTTTTTTGTGCGCGGCATCAGCCACCATGCACGGTAAGGCCGGTCAGAAGAACCGCAGATAGGCTTCCAGCACCTTGAAGGTGTAGTCGCCGGTCGCGCCGTTGCGGTACTGTTCCGGGTCGCCGGTCATCCACCAGGCGGCGGCGCGCTGCACGGCGACGATCTCGTTGTTGTTGCTGGCGGCAAGCTGTTCGCGTAGCACCTTCCCCATCACGCAAGCCACCACCTGTCGGGCTAGGGTCGGATCGGCGGCGAATTGATCTGGTGTAACGTCCTGGTCCAAGCAGCGCCGCGACCAGCGAACGATATTGTCCGGCTTGACTTGCCAGTCGCTGTACAGTCCGTCCCCGGCTTGTGGCGCCGACAGGCGCAGCGCTTCGACCAGGGCTTCCACCTTAGCCTCGGAAATCGGCGCCTGGGCGGTGGCCAGTAGGGCCCAGAAAAGCAGCAGCGTTCCCAGCAGCGGCAAGCGGCGCGGCCAGGTGCGAAAGGGTACGGCGATGGGGTCGGTGCCAATCATAAAGGCTTCTCTCGCGGTGAAAGTGAAAAAGGAAAGGATCGAGCAAGGTCGTGCTAGCGTGCCAAGGTCCGGTCCAGCGCGCGATAGCTGATGGCCTCGGTGAGGTGCGGGGTCTTGATGCCGTCGCTGCTGGCCAGATCGGCGATGGTCCGAGCGACTTTCAGAATGCGATGATAGGCGCGTGGAGATAGTCCCAGTCGTTCCAGCGCTTGTTCCAGCAGGCGATGGTCGGCTTCGCTCAGCGTGCAATGGCGTTCGATCTCGCGAGTGCGCAGGAGGCTGTTGGGTTTTCCGGCGCGCCGCAGTTGCCGCTCGCGGGCGGCGCAGACCCGCATCCGCACTGCGGCGCTATTTTCTTCCGGGATGTCGCCGCGCAGCGCCCGATGCGCCAGTCGCGGTACTTCGATGTGCAGGTCGATGCGGTCCAGCAGGGGACCCGACACCCGCGCCCGGTAGCGGCGCACCTGTTCCTGGCCGCAGGCGCAGCGTCGCTCGGTGTCGCCCAGGTAGCCGCAGGGACAAGGATTCATGGCGGCCACCAGTTGGAACCGCGCCGGAAAATCGGCTTGGCGGGCGGCGCGGGAGATGGTGATGTGCCCCGATTCCATCGGTTCGCGAAGCACTTCCAGTACCCGCCGGTCATACTCCGGCAGCTCGTCCAGGAACAGCACGCCATGGTGAGCCAGCGAGATCTCGCCGGGTCGCGGCAGCCCCCCGCCGCCGACCAGCGCCACCGCCGAGGCGGTATGGTGCGGCGCCCGGAATGGCCTTACCCCCCATTGCCGCAAGTCCAATCCCTGCGCGCTGATTGAGGCGATGGCGGCGGTTTCCAGCGCCTCGGTTTCGCTCAACGGCGGCAGGATGCCGGGCAGCCGGCTGGCGAGCATGGTCTTGCCGGTGCCGGGCGGGCCGATCAGCAGCAGGTTGTGACCGCCGGCGGCGGCGATTTCCAGCGCGCGCTTGGCGTGTTGCTGGCCGCGCACGTCGCTTAGATCCCGCTCCAGCAGCGGTTCCGGTTCTGGACGGGATGGTGGGTGCGACGGTAGCAGGGCCGCGCCGGTGTTCAGTTGCCGGCAAATCTCCAGTAGATGGCCCGCGCCCAACACGGTCGCCCCGCCGGCCAGCAATGCCTCGGCGGCATTATCGGCCGGCGCCAGCAGGGTACGCCCAGCGTTGCGACAGGCCAGCGCGGCTGGCAGTACGCCGCGTACGCCGCGCAACTCGCCACCCAGCGCCAGCTCGCCGAGGCATTCGTACTGCCCCAGCCGTTCGCGGCCGATCTGACCCGAGGCGGCCAGGATACCCAGCGCGATCGGCAGGTCGAAACGGCCGCCCTCCTTGGGCAGATCGGCCGGCGCCAGATTGATGGTGATGCGCCGGCTGGGAAATTCGAAGCGGCTGTTGAGAATGGCGCCACGCACTCGGTCCTTGCTCTCCTTCACCGCCGCTTCCGGCAGACCGACGATGAACAGCCCCGGCAGGCCGGTGGACAGATGCACTTCCACGCTGACCGGCGGTGCGTCGATACCCACTTGTGCACGGGTGTGGACGATGGCGAGAGACATGGGAATCCTGTGAGCTGCTACGGATTACCGTCAAGCGGGTTGTTGGATTGCGGCGCCGGTTGACAAGGCCACTTTGCACCATTCGAGTGCAATAAGAGGTTGCGATAGAAATCGGTGGTGGAGCGGACATGCCATCCAGTCATAACGGAAGGGGTGATCGCTGGTGGTTAGCCATCGCCTTCTTCGGATTCCGAGGGTTTTTCCGCAGTTTTGCGCCGTTTGCCGCTGGGTGCCTTGCCCTCCAGTTCAGCCACTTGCTTTTCCAGCGTCTCCAGCTTGGCGCGGGTACGGGCCAGCACGGCCTGCTGCACGTCGAATTCCTCTCGCGTCACCAGTTCCAACTTGGCAAAGGCCGTTTGCAACGCCGCATGGAAGTTCTTTTCCATCTCCGTCTGAAACTGGCGAAAGCTGGGTGGCAGCGCTTCCGTAAAGCGTTTGGCCAGATCATCAAAAGTTTTGGGGTCGATCATCGTCGTTTCTCCACATGGAAATTGCCGTCACTTTAGTTTAACGGGATTTTGTGGTTTGTGCGTGCCGACCGTTACGCACAAAAATGGTGCAAAACTGAAGGTAGGTGCCCAGCTACGGGTTAATTACCGGGAAAAAATCCCATGAATTAAACATAATATATTGTTTTTAATAAATATTAAATTGATGGCACACGATATGCTTTTTGCTGGAAACCAACCGCCCCGTCAATGCATGACGGACGGAGGCTGTCCAGATGCGGAAATAACAGGCCGTGCCCCATCGGGGGTGTTCCAAGCCATGGGAGATTTTGATTCATGAAACTCATTACCGCGGTTATCAAGCCGTTCAAACTGGACGATGTCCGGGAAGCACTTTCGGAAGTAGGCGCGCAAGGCATTACGGTGACCGAAGTCAAGGGATTCGGTCGGCAAAAAGGCCATACCGAACTGTATCGGGGCGCGGAATATGTGGTGGATTTCCTGCCCAAGATCAAGATCGAGGTCGGCGTGACCGACGATCTGGCCGACCGGGTGGTCGAGGTGATTTCCGGGGCCGCCAACACCGGCAAGGTCGGTGACGGCAAGATTTTCATCGTCGAGTTGGACAATGCCGTGCGTATTCGCACCGGCGAGTCTGGACCCGAGGCGCTGTAAAGGCCGTGTTCACCCCTTGATCTTGTCCCGAATCTTGCGGCGTGGCGGCCAACTTGCCGGTTCCCGCCCAACCTGAATCCCATGCATGACCCTTTTGAGTTTCAACCCTAGGAGAACCTTACTGATGACGAGAATGATACAAGCGGCGAAAAACGGCGGCCTGTTGCTGCTGCTGACGGCGGTGCTGGCACCGGCGCTGGCGGTGGCCCAGGAAGCGGCGGCCCCGCCGACCTTGAGCGCGGGCGACACGGCCTGGATGCTAACCTCCACCGCCTTGGTGCTGTTTATGACCATTCCTGGGCTGTCGCTATTCTACGCCGGCATGGTGCGCGCCAAGAATGTGCTGTCGGTGATGATGCAGTGTTTTGCCATCACCGCGCTGATTACCGTGCTGTGGGCGCTGTATGGCTACAGCTTAGCGTTCGATGCCACCGGCATGACCAAGGAAGCCATCAATCTGTACACTTTCATCGGCGGTCTTGGAAAGGCGTTCTTGGGTGGAGTCGGTCGGGATAGCCTGACCGCAACCATACCGGAAAGCGTGTTCGTCACCTTTCAGATGACCTTCGCGATCATTACCCCGGCGCTGATCGTCGGTGCCTTCGCCGAACGGATGAAATTTTCGGCGTTGTTGGTGTTCATGGCTGTCTGGTTCACCATTGTCTATACCCCGGTCGCCCACATGGTGTGGGGTGGCGATGGCGCGCTGATGTGGGATTGGGGCGTACTGGATTTCGCTGGCGGCACGGTGGTGCATATCAACGCCGGTATTGCCGGTTTCGTGGCCTGTCTGGTGCTTGGCAAACGCAAGGGCTATCCGCATACGGCGATGCCGCCGCATAATCTGAATTTCACCATCATGGGCGCCGGGATGTTGTGGGTCGGCTGGTTCGGTTTCAACGCCGGCAGCGCGGTGGCGGCCAATGAGTCGGCGGGCATGGCCATGCTGGTCACCCAGATCGCGACCGCCATGGCGGCGCTGACCTGGATGTTCGCGGAATGGCTGTCCCACGGTAAGCCCAGCGTGCTGGGCATCGCTTCCGGCGCGGTGGCGGGTTTGGTGGCGATCACGCCGGCTTCCGGTACCGCTGGTCCGATGGGGGCGCTACTGATCGGTTTTGCTTCTGGTCTAGTCTGTTTCCTGACGTCCACCAAGCTGAAGCGGGCGCTGGGTTACGACGACTCGCTGGATGTCTTCGGCGTGCACGCGGTGGGCGGTATCCTCGGTGCGATCCTGACCGGTTTGTGCGCCGACGCCAGCATGGGCGGCGCGGGTTTGGCCGAAGGCATGACCATCGGCGGTCAATTGTGGGTGCAGACCAAGGGCGTGCTGTTCACCATCGTTTATTCCAGCGTTCTGAGCTTCGTGATCCTGAAGATTATCGATGTCGTGATCGGCTTGCGGGTTACGGAGGAGCAGGAAACCGAAGGTCTGGACATCGCGCTGCACGACGAGCGTGGTTATAACCTGTAATGTTGGGTGGCGGACACCGGCACTGCGGGACTCCGGTGTCCGCCCGACATCGCGCGCAACCATGGATTTCGGTTATATTCCCGTACGGGCATTGTGTTTTGGGTCAGGCGAACGCTAGAGGGTATCCATGAAGCTAGTCACAGCAATCATCAAACCGTTCAAATTGGACGACGTGCGGGAAGCCCTTTCGGCTATCGGGGTGCAGGGCATCACCGTAACCGAGGTCAAGGGTTTCGGTCGCCAGAAAGGGCATACCGAACTGTATCGCGGCGCCGAATACGTGGTGGACTTCCTGCCGAAGGTCAAGCTGGAAATCGCCGTGGACGACAGTTTGGTCGACAAGGTGGTGGAGGCGGTCTGCTCCACCGCCAATACCGGCAAGATCGGCGACGGCAAGATCTTCATCATCGATCTGGAGCGCGCAATCCGGATTCGCACCGGTGAAATTGGTCCTAGCGCGTTGTAACCGCCTGTGAGGCGCATCGGACAGGGCGGAGCCGGCGGCTTCGCCCTTTGCGTTTTAGGACGGAGTATTCAGGTCGATCCGGCCAGTGCCCGCCGCATAAACTCCGGTGTAGCCAGCGCGGCGCGGTGGATTTCGGCGTTGTAATACTCGGTGGCGAACGGCTTGGTGGCGGCGTCCGCTTCGCGAAAATCGCTTACCCGGCCGGTCTTGCGGGCCAGGGTGGCGGTCCACCAGCCGGATGGATAAACACACTGCGGGAAGTGTAGGGTGTGGGTGTCGGCGAAGCCGGCGGCGTGCAGCGCCCGATGTAGCGGCAGCAGGATGCCGTCGAGATGAAACAGCGGCGACTCGCTCTGCTGGACCAATAAGCCGTCGGCGCTCAGGGCACGGTGGCAGTCGCGCAGGAACGGTTCGGCGAACAGACCTTCGGCCGGTCCGACCGGATCGGTGCTGTCAACGATAATCACGTCGTAACTGTCCGGTTCCGCGTTTTTGACCCAGGCGATGCCATCGTCGAAGCGCAGTTGCGCTCGCGGGTCATGGTTGGATACGCACAGTTCGGGAAAGTAGCGTTCGGCCGCGCGAGTCACTTCCTCGTCGATATCCACCTGGATCACGGTCACGATACCTGGATGCTTGAGCACTTCCCGCAGGGTGCCGCAGTCGCCGCCGCCGACGATCAGCACCCGTTTCGGCCCGGGGTGAGTGAACAGCGCCGGATGGGCCATCATCTCGTGGTACAGAAAATTGTCACGGCTGCTCAGCATAATATAGCCATCGATCGCCATCAGATGGCCGAAAGCTTCGGTGGCGTGGACCGCGATGTGCTGGTAGGGGCTTTGCGCTTCGTGGAGCGTGCCCTTGAGTTTGAGGGAGAAGGCGGAACCCGTCGCCGGGTGGATCTCGGAAAACCAGGACTGATCCAGCGTCACGTCGAACCCTTTCTTGTGGAGGAGAGGCATTGAACGACATGCGGCATTCACCGCCGGCCTGGACCGTGGCTCAGGCGCGCGAAGTATACAATACCGCCCGCTGGGGTGGTGGCTACTTCGAGATCGACGATGCCGGCAAGGTGCGGGCGCGTTCGCCGCGCCATCCCGACCATCCCGGAGTCGATCTGGCCGTCTTGGCCGAGGATTTGCATATCCGGGGTTACGGGCCGCCGGTGCTGGCGCGGTTCAGTCATATCCTGCACGATCGGGTCGACACCCTGTGCGGGGCCTTCGCCGCCGCCATCGACGAGTTGGATTATCGTGGTGGCTATACCGCCGTCTATCCGATCAAGGTCAACCAGCAACGACGGGTGGCAGGCGAAATCGTCCATCACGGTGGTTACCGGGTCGGCTTGGAAGCCGGCAGCAAGCCGGAACTGATGGCGGTGCTGGGCTTGTCCGCGCCTGGCGGCGTGGTGGTTTGCAACGGCTACAAGGACCGCGAATACATCCGCCTAGCCCTGATCGGCCAACTGATGGGCCTCAAGGTCTTTATCGTGGTCGAGAAGCTGTCCGAGCTGGATGCGATCATCGAGGAAGCGGCCCGATTGGGTGTGCGACCGCAATTGGGGATGCGGGTGCGGTTGGCCTCGATCGGTGCCGGCAAATGGCAGAACACCGGTGGCGAGAAATCCAAGTTCGGCCTGTCGGCCAGCCAGGTACTGGCGGCGATACGGCGGTTGAGGGAACAAGGGATGCTGGATGCGCTGACTCTGTTGCATGCGCATCTGGGGTCGCAAATCGCCAACATCCATGACATCCAGCGTGGCCTGCGAGAGGTGGGACGCTATTACGCCGACCTGTGGCGGCTGGGCGCTTGCCTGCGATGGGTGGATGTCGGCGGCGGTTTGGGTGTGGATTACGAGGGCGCCGGTTCGCGCGGCGACTGTTCGATGAACTACAGCGTGCGGGAATACGCCGATACGGTGGTCCATACCCTGTGGGAGGTTTGCGCCGAGCAGAATCTGCCGCAGCCGCATCTGTTTAGCGAATCGGGACGAGCGCTGAGTGCTCATCACGCCGTGTTGATCACCGAGGTGATTGATCGCGAGCCCGCCCCTGGCGAGTCGCCGCCCCCGGCGCCCGGCGCCGGCGATCCGTTGATCCTGCACAATCTTTGGAAAGTGTACCAAAGCCTTGCGCGAGGGTCGGTGGTGGAGGCGTACCATGCCGCCGCGCATTGGTTGGCCGAGGCGCGGGATTTATACCTGCACGGTGTATTGCGGTTGGAACAACGCGCCCGCGCCGAGCAGATCTACTTCGCGGTCTGTCGCAAGCTGAGGCCATTGCTCAATCCCGGCGCCCGTGCTCATCGCGATCTGTTGGACGAACTGAACGATAAACTTGCCGAGAAATTATTCCTGAATTTTTCGCTGTTTCAGTCGATGCCAGATGTGTGGGCCTTGGATCAGATCTTTCCGATCCTGCCGTTGCAGGGGTTGGATCGGTCGCCCGACAGCCGGGCGATGCTACAAGATCTGACCTGCGATTCCGACGGTTGCATTGAGCGCTATGTGGATGGCGAGGGGCTGGAGAGTACTTTGCCTTTGCCACCGTACCGGACGGGCGAACCGTACCGGTTGGGGATTTTCCTGCTGGGGGCCTATCAGGAGATTCTCGGTGACATGCACAACCTATTTGGCGACACCGCCGCAGTCAATGTAGAGCTGAGCGCGGATGGTGGTTACCGGCTGGTCGAGCCCACGCGGGGCGATACCGTGGCGGATGTACTGCGCTACGTGCGCTACGAGCCGGCAACGTTGTTGAGCGCTTGCTGGGAAAAAATCGTGGTCGCCGAACTCGCTCCAGAGCGGCGAGCCGCCTGTCTGGCGGCGTTGGAAGCCGCCTTGGCGAACGATACGTATCTGGAACCTTGGCGAGATGATGCTGGCCTCGGTTAACCCTCGGAGGGCAGTTGCAGCGCTTCCGACAAGGTGTCGAGTGCTTGCATGCTGGCTTGCACCTGTGTCAGCGCCGCCATGGCTTGGTCGTGACCGATGCCGAGCGTGAACATGGCCAGGGCCGGTAGGCGACTACTTTCTTCATCTCCGATCCCGATGTAGTGCAGCAAGCGGTTGGCAATCAGCACCAAATTGGAATAAGCCGCATGAGGTTGGGTGCAGTCCTCATGGTGATGCCAGCGCACGGCGGCGATCACTTCCTCGGGCATGGACCACGAATGCATCAGCCAAGCACCGATATGCCAGTGCTCGGTGCCCAGGACATACCGCTCGATCGCGCTGACCGGTACATGCCGATTGACCGCCAGAAACCGGTTGAACAGAAAAAAGCGGGCAGGGAATACATGGCCCAGCACTAGGTAACCGAAATCATGTAGCAGCCCGCACAGGTAGGCGAGCTCCGGCTTGACATCCACCGACTCGGGCAACAGCTTGGCCAATTCGTTGACCAGGGATGCGCAGTAGGTACTGTGCCGCCAGAAGGCTTTCAAGCCGACCGGGCCGTCGGCTGGGATGCGAAAAGTCTGGCTCATGCTGGAGCCGAGCAACAGGTTGAGCGTGTTGTCGACGCCCAGCACCTGTTCGATCGCGGTTTGCAACGAATCCACGGCGACCGGATGGCCGTGCAGCGGTGAGCGTGCCCAATACACCACCTGAGCGGCCAGACTGGGGTCCTGCTCGACGATACGGAGGATATCCTGGGCGCTAGTGGTTGGATGAGCGCGCAACATCAGGATCTGTTGCACGGTTTGCGGCATGACCGGCAGTTCGGTGATGGCCTCGATCCCTTCCCGCAATCCCGCTGGGGTATAACGATTGGTAAGACTGGTCAGGTTTTGCGGCGTGATGGCCTGCTGGCTGAGCAGGGAATCGAGATCGTCGACGGGAACCGCGAAGTGTTCCCAGCGCGCCCGGCCGAGCAAACTCCGGAAATCGACGTTGCGCATGCCGATCAGAGTGTCGCCACTGCCGCCGTCGAAGTAGATTTCATCTTCGTCCGCCAGGATCAAACCATCGTCGGCCAGCGCGGGGATACCGAAAGCCTCATGCAGGGGTGGGTAGGAACCTGCTTTACAGCCGCGGTTTTGGAAAAAACGGATGGTTTCGGCGCCGTACAGGGGTGCCAAGTCGCGCCGCAGCGTCTGGCACAGCATGGAAAAATCTAGGATGTGGCTACCCGGCAGAATGGCCATGACCAAGCCGGAGCTGTCTTTCAACAGGACGATCCGCACCATCCGGCGGAGCGGGAGATCAAGCTGCGTCGCGACCTGACCGAGCGTTTCACCGCTTGGGCACGCCATCATCCGATAGGGCAGCTGCCGCTGATCCAGGTAGCTCCGAACGGTATCGGGCAAGTTCATGGTGGTGGCTCTGGAAGAAGTATGGCGATAACCGTTGCGCCGGTCAGAAAGATAGCTCGAATAGGGAGAAGGGTTGCTTCAGTCCAAAACACGGGATGAGGGTCATGAGTGATCAGCCATGCCTTGGCCGGTGGCGGCCTGGATCATGATCGGCGCTATCCGGTTTTTCCCCGGTGGCGCTGGTTTGCGCAACAACGGCGCGACGGTCGGCCGCGGGCGGGCGGGCGGTGGGTGCGAGACACCACGCGGATCGGGAGGGGCCTGTTGAAAGTTGATCTGCCGCTTGGGCAGTTCAGTGTAAAAATCGTATTTAGGTTTGAGCGGCGCGGGCACGATTTCGGGCGTGGTGGCGGGCGGCGGTTGGGGTACAGCGGGACTGCTGGCCGATGGCGCGGGTGGACTGGGCGCAACGGCCGAGACTGCTGGATGCGGGCTCCGGTCGCCCTTGATATAGGTCAACAAGCCACCAAACAGGCCAATTAGCACCAGTGTTACTACCAGCAGACCATGACGGCGCGCCGATTGCCGGCGGCGTTGCCAGGTCGAGGCGGGCTTGTAGTCGCGTTGGATGCTCACATGACCTCCGGAGCCGAAACGCCCAGCAGGGCGAGGCCGTTTTTGATTACCTGCCGCGTAGCCACGCTCAGATTGAGCCGAGCATCACGCAGCGCGTCGTCGCTCACCAGAACCCGATGCTCGTTGTAGTAAGTGTGGAAGGCATTCGCCAAATCCCGCAAATAATGCGCCAACTGATGTGGTTCATGATGGAGAGCAGCCGTTTCCACGACTTCGGAGTAGCGCGACAGTGCCACTAGCAGGACTTCCTCATGCGGTTCGACTAGCAGTGCCATCTGGGCCTGGCCACGCGCCGGGTCGTGGGAGAGACCTTTTTCATGCAGTTGTCTCATGACGCTACAAATTCTAGCATGGGCATACTGGATATAGTATACGGGATTATCCTTGGATTGTGACTTGGCCAAGTCGAGATCGAAATCCAGATGTTGCTCGCTCTTGCGCATGACATAGAAAAAACGGGCGGCATCGTTGCCGACTTCCTGGCGCAACTCGCACAAGGTGACGAACTCGCCGGAGCGGGTGGACATCTGCGCCCGTTCGCCGTTACGGTAAAGGATGGCAAACTGCACCAGCAGCACGTCCAGGCGGTCGGGATTCTCGCCCAGCGCTTGTAGCGCGGCCTTGACTCGCGGGATGTAGCCGTGATGGTCGGCGCCCCAGACGTCGATGACCCGGTCGAAGCCGCGCTCGAATTTTTCCAGGTGGTAGGCGATATCCGAAGCGAAGTAAGTGGTCTGGCCGTTTTCCCGCTGCACCACCCGATCCTTCTCATCGCCGAAGGCGCTGGAGCGAAACCAGAGCGCCCCGTCCTGCTCGTAGATGTAATCCGTATCGCGCAGCCGGTTGATGGTTTTGTTGACCGCGCCGCGTTCCGTCAGGGTGAGCTCGGAATACCACTCATCGTAGGTTACGCCGAACTCCCGCAGGTCGTCGCGGATGTCGTCCAAAATGGTGTTCAGGCCCAGTTCGAAAATGTAGCGGTAGTGGTGGGCGCCCAGTAAGGCGCGGGCACGCTCGATCAGGGCGTCGATGTGGGCTTCCTTGTCGCCTGACGCGACCACCTCGCCCGCTTCGTTGCGGATCTCGTCCGGCGGTGTGTCCTGGAACACCTGCGCCGCCGAAGCCACATAGGCACCGTCGTGTTCGGCGTAGAGGCGGGCGGCGATGTCGCGCACGTAATCGCCTCGATAGCCGTTGCTGGGAAAGCGAAACTGTTCGCCGCAGTGTTCCAGATAGCGCAGCCAGATGCTGACGGCCAGGATATTCATCTGCCGGCCGGCGTCGTTGACGTAGTATTCGCGGTGGACCCGGAAGCCGATCGCTTCCAGCAAATTGGCGACGGTGGCGCCGAACGCCGCGCCGCGGCCATGGCCGACATGCAGCGGGCCGGTGGGGTTGGCGGAGACGAATTCCACCTGTACCCGCTGGCCGCCGCCGAGCGCGCTCCGGCCGAAATCATCCCGCTGCTTGAGGACCTCACCGACCGTCGCTTGATAGGCGGCGGGTGTCAGGAAGAAATTGATGAAACCGGGTCCGGCGATGTCCACCTTGGCGACATGGGCGGAGGCGGGCAGGGTTGCCGCGATACGTTCGGCCAGCTCACGGGGCTTGCGGCGGGCGGTTTTGGCCAGAGCCAGCGCGATGGTGCTGGCGAAATCGCCGTGCGTGCGGTCGCGAGTGCGTTCCAGCGGAATCGAGGATGGATCGACATCGATTAGCACCCCCTCCCGTTGGAGTTGTTGAAGCGCTTGGGCGATGAGGTGGTGCAGATGCGTTTTCAAGGGGAAAGCCTCATGGGGGTTTTCCGGTTAACTGATCATCCCCAATTTGAAGTGATAGGTGATGAATTTTTTGAATTCGTTGACGATCTTGAACGAATCGCGCAGCACTTCCCGTTGCAGTTTGTTGAGATCCTTGGGGTTCAGGTAATTGTCTTGCGGTATTCCCTGTTTGATTTTGCGCAGACCGGCCTCGGCGCGCAAGGTGGACAGATAGGTGAAAACTTCGATCAGTTCACCGCCGAAGGAGGGTTTGAACAGGTTCCGTTGGCTTAAGGCCATGATGCGGTCCACGGTATGGGTCTGCGGCAACCGGTATTCCAAAGCCAAACTGCGGGCACCGTGAACGATGGGGAAAATGCCGCCTTTCTTGATGTCCAGCTCATCGCGGTCCTTTTCGACCACGAAGTTGGTGAAGAACCCCAGCGGCGTTTCGAACGCGACGGTGGATTTGGCGAACTGGCTGTAAAAGGACCGATGGTCGCCGAGCAGGCGATACATGTGGTCCTTGACATGGCGCAGTAGGTTTTCGTCGCCGGCTACCGCCGTGGCATCGAAGAAGATGGCGAATTGCAGAAAGGAATCGTGAGTCGGTTGGACGATCCATTGAAACAGTTCATCCTTGAAGGCGGCCACCGATTTGCTCCAGTACGGATTCGACACCATGATGTTGCCGGGGCAGCGCGGATAGCCGAAATCGATCAGGCTTTCGGTAAATTCGCGGGTGATTCGCTCCAAATCGGGGTAACTGAAGCCGTCGCGCAAGATCAGGGCATTATCCTGATCGGTCTTCAGCACCTGTTCCTCGCGGCCTTCGCTGCCCAGCACCAGCAGGCAGGCGTTTTCCAGCAGTTCCGGCGGTGCGATCAGGGCGAACAGCTTGCGCAACAGTTTCTTGTTGAGTTCCGACACCAGTTGCATGATGTAGCGGATTTTGATGCCCTTGCCGTGCAGGTCGCGGATCACGTTGACCAGATCGTGGCTGGCCCACTTCAGATCTTCCCGGGAGCGTGCCCGGTCGATTTGCAGGGCGATCAGATGCGAGTGGTTGGAAAGATAACTGAGCAGATCGATCTGTTCGAGAATGCCGTGAATGGTTTTGTCGTCGCGGATCACCAGCCGGTTGACGTTGTGGTGGGTCATTCGCAGCAGGGCATTGAACAGAAAATCGCCCGGCTCCATGCCGATCAGGTCGTAGGTGGCGAGCGGTCCGATGGCTTCGTCCACGGACCGCCGCTGGATGATGGCCGCTTCCCGCAGGTCGGTGGCGGTGACGATGCCGACTTCATCGCCATATCGGACCAGCACCGAATTGGTTTTATGGGCTTTCATTGCCAGCGCGGCTTCGTGTATGGACGCTTCGGCGGTCACGAAGACCGGCGGATGAATATAGACGTCCTGAATCCTGGCGATGGTGAATGCCGCCAATTCCTGGCGGTCGTCGGTCTCGCGCAGGGTGGCGAGTCGCTGGGAAATTTTCTGATTGTAGAAAGCCGCCAGCGATGGATGATTCTGAACGACTTGCAGGAAGACTGGTCGCGGCATCTGCAAGCAGCGGGTTGGTTTGCCGACCACGAAACTGTGAATGCCCGTGCCTTCCAGCAAGGCGCCGGCGTCAAAGACATCCTCGGCGCCATATAGGGCGATCACGCACCACATGGGCGGGCCATCGTTGGCGACCGAGGCGGTTTCCGCGTTCGTGCGACCTGGGAGCGTGGGGTCGCCGTCCACCTCGTAGACCAAACCGTCAATGATGAGGTAGAGACAGGCGGGGATTTCACCCGCTTTCTGTAAGATTTCGCCCGGTTGAAAGTGGCCGACCTTCAGTTCGTCGGCAAGGCGCGTCAGCTCCGGTTCGGAAAGCTGGTTAAAGGGAGCAAGGCGTGCAAGGAATGCTTGATGGTCCGGGATAGTCACGGCGGCGATTCGATTCCGATTAGCCAAATAAGAACCCCTTCGCGGCGCGAACCGGAAGGGGCTTAATCTTAGCAGGATTCGACCGAGGCCGGAGGATCGCCGCACTCGCGCGGCGACCTCCAGATCGGGTGGACCACTGCCTAGTGGCTGGACGCGCCCTCGGCGCCAATGCCGGTCTGGCAACGCACATCCTGTGCGATGAAGGCTTCATGTTCCTTCTTGGCGCGCTCGCTACCGTCTAGCATGGAACCGATCCAGATGCCCAGGAAGGCGATGGTCATCGAGATGAATGCCGGGTATTTGTACGGGAAGAGCGGATCGCCTAGCTGCAAGATGTCTTTCCACACCGTCGGGCCGACGATCACCAGCACGGTGGCTGTGATCAGGCCCAGCCAGCCGCCGATCAACGCGCCGCGGGTGGTCATCTTGCCGTAGTAGATCGACATCAGCAGGATCGGGAAGTTGGCGCTGGCCGCCACCGAGAAGGTCAGAGCCACCAGATAAGCGATGTTCTGCTTCTCGAAGGCGATACCGAGGAAGATGGCGATGATGCCCAATACCACGGTGGCGATCTTGGAAACGCGTACTTCGTGTTGTTCATCCACATTGCCGTGCGCCCAGACGTTGGCGTACAGGTCATGTGAGATGGCCGAAGCGCCGGCCAGAGTCAGGCCAGAGACCACGGCCAGGATGGTGGCAAAAGCGACAGCGGAAATAAAGCCGAGCAGGGCGTTGCCGCCGACCGCCGCAGCTAAGTTGACAGCTGCCATGTTCTGACCGCCCTTGATGCCGCCAACCGCGGAAGGATCAGCGAATTCGGGGTGACCGGTCAGCAGCACGATGGCGCCAAAGCCCATCAGGAAGGTCAGGATGTAGAAATAGCCGATCCAGCCAGTGGCGTAAAATACGGACTTGCGGGCTTCGATGGCATTGCCGACGGTAAAGAAACGCATCAGGATATGTGGTAGGCCGGCGGTGCCGAACATCAGTGCCAGACCAAGCGAAATCGCCTCGACCGGGTCGCTCACCAGTTTGCCCGGCCCCATGATGCTGATGTCACCTTTACGCGCTTCGACGGCTTTGGCAAACAGCCGTTCCGGACTCATGCTGCCGTCCGAGGCCAGATACAGTGCGCCGAAGGCGATGATGGTCGCGCCAAATAGCAGCAGACCGGCTTTGATGATCTGCACCCAGGTAGTGGCTAGCATGCCGCCGAAAGTGACGTACATGATGATCAAGATGCCGACGATGATGACTGCATAGGTATAGTCCAGACCGAACAGCACCTGGATCAGTTTACCAGCACCCACCATCTGGCCGATCAGGTACAGAATGACCACGATCAGCGCGGCGGTGGCCGCCAAGGTGCGCATCGGCACCCGCTCGAAGCGGTAAGAGACCACGTCGGCGTAGGTATATTTACCAAGGTTGCGGAGTTGCTCGGCGATCAGGAACATGATGATCGGCCAGCCGACCAGCCAGCCCACCGAGAAGATCACACCGTCGTAGCCGTTCAGAAACACCAGACCGGAAATACCCAGGAACGAAGCGGCGGACATGTAGTCGCCCGCGATGGCCAAGCCGTTTTGAAAGCCGGTGATCCCGCCGCCGGCGGCGTAGAAGTCCTTGGCGGTCTTGGTGCGTTGCGCTGCCCAGTAAGTGATACCCAGAGTGGCGGCAACGAACACCAGAAACATGATGATGGCGGGGATATTGACTTCCGCCTTTTTGACCGCCCCCAAATCGCCACCGGCGGCTAAGGCACTGCCGGCGACCAGCATCAGAAGGAGGGTGGGGAATACGCGCTTCCAGAAACTCATAATACTTCCTCCTTGATTTCGCGGTTGAGCTTGTCGAAGACGGCATTAGCCCGCTGGATATAGATACCGGTCAGGATAAAAGCCGAGATAATCACCCCGATACCGATCGGAATGCCAATTGTCGTGACGGAACCGGACCACAGGGGAGTGGCCATAAACTGCTTATCGAAGGCGATGGTCAGGATGAAGGCGTAATAGATCACCAGCATCACAACGGACAGGGTCCAAGCGAACTTAGAGCGCTTGGAAACCAGTTCGTGGTATTTCGGATTACTTTTTATCTTGTGAACCATGTCTTGCTGCATCGTTTTTTCCCATCGGTGGTAAGTGGATGACGGGGTGTCGTGACGAGCGGGATTCGCAGCTTGAACGCAGCCGCGGGTGAGATGGGCTCACCCCGGATACTTCCCAGGAATCAATCTCGCCACACCTCCTTTAGTGGATGCTCTTGGCTGCGGAGAAACCCCGCAAGCCTCAAAAAGTCTAGTCGTATCCCACGTCAAGTAAAGGGTCAATGGCGAAGTTATTTTTTCAATGCTTTGAAATTGTTGAAAATCGATTACGGTAAATAGTTGCGCATTTTTCGCGCTTAAGGTTTTTAATTTTTTGATTTTCATTGATTTATTTTAATCCAAGCATTATTTGCGCGCGAGTTGTCCCGAAGGAGAGGACGGTGGGTGGGTGATGCGATTTCAACTTGGCGTTCAGAAGAGTTCCGCCGGGTCGATATCCAAGGACCAGCGCACCCGGCGATCCGCGTGCTCCGCCCGCAACCGCGCGATCCAGGAGTCCAGGAAACGATGCAGATCCTGACGTCGCGCCGCTTGCAGCAGCAGGTGTGCCCGGAAGCGACCGGCCCGGCGCTCCATCGGTGCGGGTGCCGGACCCAGCAGTTCGACCCCGTCGGTACAGTGATCGGCCAACGCCCGCGCGGCTCGTAGAAACGCGGTGGCTCGCTCCGGCTCGGCCGCTTCCGCTCGCAGCAGCGCCTGATGGGCGAACGGCGGTAGCCATGCTGCTTGCCGCTCCTCCAGCGCCGCTGTCGCGAACGCCGGATAACCCTGGGATACCAGCACATGCAGCAGCGGATGGTCGGGGTGGTGGGTCTGAATGATGACCGCGCCCGGTTTCTCGGCGCGGCCGGCGCGGCCGGCGACCTGGAGGACCAGTTGCGCCATGCGCTCGCCGGCCCGAAAGTCGATGCCGTACAATCCTTGATCGGCATCGACGATTCCCACCAGGGTCACCTCGGGGAAATGGTGACCCTTGGCCAGCATTTGGGTGCCGATCAGGATGCGGCGTCCCCCATTGTGAATATCGGCCAACAGAGCTTCCAGACTGCCGCGACGGCGGGTGCTATCGCGATCCATGCGGGTGAGGTCGGTCTCTGGAAATTCCCGCCGCAGCGCTGCCTCCAGGCGTTCGGTGCCGTGGCCGAGCGCCCGCAGGTCCACGCTACCGCAGAGCGGGCAGGCGGCATCCACCGGCTGACTGTCGCCGCAGTGGTGGCAGATCAGTCGGCGCTGGCGCAGATGCAAGGTCATGCGGGCGTCGCAGTGGCGGCACTGACTCAGCCAGCCGCATTCGTGGCAGAGCAGAATCGGGGCGAAGCCACGCCGGTTGAGAAATAGCAACACCTGCTCGTTGCGGGCCAGATGTATCCGCATTCGCTCCAGCAGCGGTCGCGACAGTCCCTCGGCCATCGGCTGGCGACGCACGTCCAGAATTTCGATGGGTGCTTCCGCGCCGCCGCCGACCCGTTCCGGTAGTTGCAGCAAGCGGTAGCGGCCGCGCTCGGCGTTGTGGCGGCTTTCCAGAGCCGGAGTGGCCGAACCCAGTACCACCGGAATCCCGAGTTGCCGGCCACGAATGACCGCCAGGTCGCGGGCGTGATAGCGGAAGCCATCCTGTTGTTTGAAGGACGGATCGTGCTCTTCGTCGACAATCAGGATACCCGGCGCGCGCAGTGGCGCGAATATCGCCGAGCGGGTGCCGACCACCACCCGGGCGATGCCGGCGCGGGCCAGCAGCCAGGCATTCAATCGTTCCCGATCGCTTAGGCTGGAGTGCAGCACGGCCAGTGGTCCCGGTAGCCGCTCCCGGAAGCGGGCCAGCAACTGCGGGGTCAGGCCGATTTCCGGTGTCAGTACCAGCGCCTGCCGGTCGCATGCCAGCACGGCTTCGATCAGGCGCAGGTAGACCTCGGTTTTGCCGCTGCCGGTGACGCCTTCCAGCAGAAAGACCTGGAAGCGGTCCAGTTCGGTTGCGACACTGGTTACCGCCGCCGCCTGCGCCGCGTTGAGTGCGGGTGGCGAGCGTGGCGCGAACGCGGTTTCCGCTAGGACAGAGGCTGGGCGGACGAGTGGTTCCGCCCAGTTCTTGGCGCGCAGCGCCCGCAAGGTGGCGGTGCTGTCGCGCACCACCGCGCGCAAGGTGTCGGCATCGGCGCCGTCGGGACAACGTGCCAGATAATCGAGCAGCAGCTTCTGGGCAGGTGCGCGGCTTGGGCCGGTGGCGAGCACGGCGCGCCCGGCGGCGGTGATTTGCCAGAGTGGCGCCGGCGCTGGCAACTCGGTCGATTCGCCTTGGCGCAAGAGGGTCGGCAGGGCGGTGGCGAAGACCTCGCCAGGGGGATGATGGTAGTAACGCTGTGCCCATTGCAACAGCGCCAGTACGTCGGCGGGCAGCACCGCTTCGGTATCGAGCACCGCTTGCGCCGGCCGCAGCGCGGTGAGGTTCAGGGTGGTGTCGGTGCCAAGTTCGAGCAAAAAACCGACGACGTGACGCCGGCCGAACGGGACCCGCACCCGCAGGCCGGGTTGCAGGATGGCCAGGTCGCAACCCGGCGGCGGCAGGTAATCGAAGGTCCGATCCAGAGGCGAAGGGACGGCGATCCGCAAGATCAGGTCGGACACGGCGCGGATCGTCAGGTGCCGAACAGACCGGCGCGCAGTCCCTCGAACATGAACTGAACGGCCAGCGCCGCCAGGATCACGCCCAATAGGCGGTCGATCACGTTGGCGCCGGTTTCGCCCAGCAGTTTCATCAGCGGTGGGGCCAGCAACAGGGTCAGCAGGGTCAGCAGCAACACCGCCAGCAGCACGCCCAGCACGGCGAGAAACAGCAGAGGGTGTTTCGCCGAGGATATGCTACTGGTGGTGAGCAGAATGGTGGTCAGCGTGCCGGGACCGGCCAGCAAGGGAAACGCCAGCGGAAACACCGAAATATCGTCCTTGTACTGCGCTTCTTCCTGTTCCCGTACCGTCGCCGACCGCAGGCCGGAAGGCCGGGCGAACACCATGTCGATCGCTAGCAGGAACAGCAGGATGCCGCCGCTGACCCGGAATGCCGCCAGGCTGATGCCGAGGAAGCGCAGCAGGGCGTCGCCGGTGAACACGAAAAACAGGCAGATCAGGGTGGCGATCAAGGTGCCCTTGAGCGCCATGCGTCGGCGATAACGATCGCTGCCGCCGCGAGTCAGCGCCGAAAACATCGGCGCGACGCCGATCGGGTCGATCACGACCAAGAAGGTCACGAAGACGGTAACGAGCTGTTCCAGCATGGCGGACGCCGGGGGCGCGGCGTCAGGCTAAGGCGTGGCCGCGCGTCCGGGCATTCATCCTTCGGCCCGGAAAGCGTTGAGCGCGCCGCCCTGGCCGTACACGAACACGATGTTGCCCGCCGCGACGGGTGGGGCGACGATGCCCTTGCTTGCGGCTCGAACCCGGCCGACGATCCGACCGCTGTCCTTGCTCAGCCAGTGCAGGTAGCCCTCGTAATCGCCGACGACCACATAATCGTTAGTGGCGGCCGGGGCGGACAGCCGGCGGCCGCTCAGTTCGGATTGTTTCCAGAGCGTGCCGCCGTTGCGACGATCCAGCGCCAGCACCGCGTCGGTATCGTCGCTGAGGTAAACCTGCCGGGCATCCACATCGAGCCCGGCATAGCTGGACAGGTTGCGAGTCCATAGCAGGTTGCCATCGCGCATGTTGATCGCGGCCACGTTGCCGCGATAGGCCGCCAGATACAGGGTGTCCTCGAATACCTTCGGTTCGGAATCGATATCGATCAGTCGTTCGATCTCGGTGCGGCCGCGTGGTGGCGCGATGGTCTTCTCGGTGATGGGCAATCCCTTGTCCAGGGACAGTACCAGCAGCTTGCCGGTATCCAGTCCGGCGATGATCAGGTTGCCGGCCACCAGCGGCGGCGCGCTGCCGCGCAGGCTGAGCGCCGGCACGATGTGGGAATATACCCAGCGCCGCTCCCCAGTGCGGGCGTCGAGGCCAGTGAATTTGCCATCGTTGCTGCGCACGACCACCAGATCGCCGCCGGCGCGCGGCGGGGCCAGTACCTCGCTTGAAACCTGGGCGCGCCAAGCTTCTTTGCCGTCTTCCTGGCGTAGCGCGACGACCTGACCCTTGTCCGTGCCAAACAACACCATGCCGTTCTGGCTGACGCCCACGCCACCGGAAATCGGTAGCTTGGTCGCGGTTTCCCATAGTCGCTGTCCGTTAATGGCATCCAGCGCCACCACCGTGCCATCGTGGCTGGCCGCATAGATCCGGCCATCCAGCAGCGCCGGGGTCAAGCGGATGAATTGTTTCTCCGTGCCGGAGCCTACCTGGGTTTCCCAAAGTTGCTGCACGTTGATCGGTTGAGCAATCGATATCAGTTCGGCTGGCGGGATCGAGTTATCGGAGCCGCCGAACCAGCTACAGCCGGCGCTCAGGATAAGGAGCAGTAACGGGACTATGCGGCGGATCATGGGATTATTGACCTGGTGCGGGAGTGGGTGATATCGGCACGGGCGCCGTTTCGCCGTCAACGGTGGTCGCGGTGGGCTCGACCGGTGGGGTTGCGGGTTCGACCGGCGCGGCGGGTTCAGCCGGCGGTATTACGGGTTCGACCGGCGTGGCGGGTTCAGCCGGCGGGGTCACGGGTTCGACCGGCGGGGTCACGGGTTCGACCGGTGGGGTCGTGGGTTCGACCGGTGGGGTCGCGGGTTCGACCGGCGGGGTCGCGGGTTCGACGGGCGCGGCGGGTTCGACGGGCGCGGCGGGTTCAACCGGTGGGGTCGCGGGTTCGACCGGCGGGGTCGCG
>WBZT01000462.1_pt1 | contig 32870 bp, 20 predicted proteins | sample 5204241 | NCBI WGS metagenome assembly WBZT01 (sample SAMN12344358, study PRJNA552823) | activated sludge metagenome | biome: Activated sludge suspended growth; feature: Nitrification reactor; material: Wastewater; isolation source: activated sludge from nitrification reactor of wastewater... | reverse complement strand
GACGCGCAGGAATCCGGGATCCGTCGGGGCATTACCGCTGCCGTAGGTTTCGATGATCGCCGCGCGCAAACCGGGTGTAGAAAGAATGGCTCGCATGGCTTCAGTGTGGATGCCGGGATAGATCTTGAGCAACGCCACTTCGGTATTGAAACCATATTTCACCCGAAATTTTCCGGTGGGTTTCTTCCGGATCTCCGGTTTGTCGAAGACGATGTGTGTGCCCGCTTCCGCTAATACCGGATAGTTGAGCGAGTGGAATGCATCGAATTTCGAAGATGTATATTTCTCCGCACGGTTGCCGCGGTAGAGTTGATTGCTGAAGCAGATGCACACCTCCGGTACGAGTACATCGCCGGCGATGATCTCCACGCTGGTGATGAGGTTCCTGCGTGCATCGGTACGAATGGCGCCTAACGGCAACTGCGAGCCGGTTAACAACACGGGCTTGTCCAGATTCTGCAACATATAACTCAGCGCGGATGCAGTATACGCCATCGTGTCGGTGCCGTGAAGAATGACGAAGCCGTCGTAGCGCGCGTACTCGCGTTCAATCACCCGCGCAAGGGTACCCCAGAATTCCGGCTGGACATTCGAAGAATCGATGGGCAAGCCGAAAGCATGAAACCCGAAGCTGCAATTCAACTGACGCAGTTCGGGCACTTGTTCAACGATCGCGCTGAAATCAACGGGCCGCAGTGCTCCGGTATGGTGGTCTTTCATCATACCGATTGTTCCTCCGGTATAGATGAGCAGGATCTTTTTGCGGGATGAGGTTGTCTTGCGGGACATGGGGCGAGGGACGAAGAGCTATTTTGTTCCGGGTTCCGGGTTTCGCGTTTAACTTATGGTCTTGGGTTTTCCGCTTTCTATTGTAATCTGTGGTTCTAAATGAAATATCTTTTTCAACCTGCAATCTGCAACTTTCAACCCTAATCAGGAATTAACAATACCAAACTCGGAACCCGAAACTCGCCTGCCTGCCGAAGCTTCAGCGAAGGCAGGAAACTCGGAACTCGAAACTTTCAACCCCCATTTCATATCCCGAATATCCTGTTGGCATTCTCCGTCGTCACCTTAGCCACCTCTTCAATCGTCACACCCTTGATCTCCGCGATCTTTTCCGCTACGAGATAGACGTACTCGGGCAGGTTGCGCTTGCCGCGGTGCGGGGTCGGTGCAAGGTAGGGAGCGTCGGTCTCCAGTACGAGGTGTTCGAGCGGAATTTGTTCCACCACCGCATCCAATCCGGATTTCTTGAAGGTGACAACACCTCCGATGCCGAGGTAAAAACCGCGGTCGATCGCTTGTCGCGCTTGTTCGATCGTTCCGGTGAAGCAATGGAAGATCCCTTGTGGCGATGCCTTCGGCTGTCGGTCGAGCAGCTCGATGATTTCCGCGAAGGACTCCCGGGAGTGGATAACGACCGGTAGCTGTCGTTCGTTCGCCCAGGCCACTTGTTGCAAAAATGCCTGCTGCTGCTCGGCAAAATAGGTTTTGTCCCAGTACAGGTCGATGCCAATCTCCCCGATCGCCACCCATTTTCGGCGCATCAACTCCTCTTCTACCCTTTTCAGCGCCGCCTGCCAGTCCTGCTGCACATGACAGGGGTGCAAGCCCATCATCGGGATGCAGACACCGGGGTACGCGGCTTCCAATTCGAGCATAGGACCGATGGATGCGGCATCGATGTTGGGCAGGTAAAATCGTCCGATGCCCTTTGCCATCGCGGCTTTGATCAGGTCCGGACGGTCGGCATTAAAAGCGTCGGCGTAGAGGTGGGTATGGGTATCGACCAGTAACATTCGGGATGACAAAGGACGGAAATTCCGGCTTCATCCTTTCTTCCAAGTCGAATTCCGGCGGATCGGTATCTTTGAATGCTGCGTGTCAAAATTTCTGCTCCTTCGGTTTTCTTCCATTGGCGACATCGTGCTCACGAGCCCGGTGATACGTTGCCTGAAGGAGCAATTGCCCGGCGCGGAGGTACACTTTCTTACCAAGCGCTCCTTCGAACCGGTATTGCAGCACAATCCATACATCGACCGTTTACACCTTACCGGAACAGGTGATCAACTGCCCTTGCGTGAGCTGAAAGCAGAACGTTTCGATGCCATCATCGACCTGCACCACAACCTGCGTACCCTCCGGGTTGCAGCCGCCCTGGGGGTGAAGCGCTACGCGTTTCGAAAACTGAACGTGGAAAAATGGTTGCGCGTCAACCTGAAGGTGGATCGCCTGCCCAAGCTTCACATAGTCGATCGTTACCTGGAAACTGTCGCAGGTTTCGGGGTGCGCAACGACGGTAAGGGGCTCGACTACTTCATCAGCGCAGACGAGGAACAGGAAGGGCTTTCGATACTGCCTCCCTCCCACCGCAACGGCTACATCGGCTTCGTCATCGGTGCGCGACACGAGACCAAACGAATGCCCGATCGGAACCTGGTAACGCTTTGCGGCATGCTCAAGCGTCCGGTCGTGTTACTGGGCGGAAAGGAAGATGCCGAGCTGGGCGAATTCATTCGTCACCGCGTCGGAGAAACGGTCTTCAATGCCTGCGGCAAAAGCGGACTCAACGCCTCCGCCGCGCTCGTGAAACATGCCGACTCCATCATCACCCACGACACGGGGCTGATGCACATCGCAGCAGCCTTCGGTAAGCGGATCGTATCGGTCTGGGGAAACACCATTCCGGAATTCGGTATGTATCCTTACAAAAAACAGGGAAGCACCGAACCGATTTTCATCGAAGAGGTCAAGAACCTCTCTTGCCGTCCCTGCTCCAAGATCGGATACGGCAAGTGTCCAAAGGGACATTTCCGGTGTATGCGGGATCAGAATCTCTTTGCAATCGCGGAGCACACCCTCGGGCGCGACACCTGAGCCCTGTTGAAGCGGGGCCGTGCCCGGTCCTCCTCAGGGAATCCTCCGCAACGACAACCGCCCGATTGGGTTCACGATCATCGGCACTTTCTCACCACTTACCGCGCTGGTGACAAGACTGTATGACCGTCGTTGGGGAAGCATGATTCGTTTTAAGTAGAAAGAGGCTTCCACAAAGGTCTTCTCGATCAAGGAAAGTACTTTCATTTAAAATAGACCTCCTTCAATTTTTTGAAATGGGGGTGGTCGTTCCCTGCCTAATTCTTATAAAGAAATGTGCGATCTTTATCTTGAAATCAAATGCTTGTCTTCCCCCTTTAATCTTATACACGTTCGCGCAATGAAATACTGGTTAGCCTGGTTCATCTTATTGTTTCACGTATCTGCCACTGCGCAACTAACCTGGACGACTTCCGGAGATGTTGCGCCGGATACCTGCAGCAACATGCACCCGCGACTTTGCCTCGATGGGGCGGGAAATCCTTTGGTGGTTTGGGGAAGAATGAACGATCAGACCGTTTTCTTTTCCCGGTGGACGGGGTCCGCGTTCAGTGCTCCGGTGATACTCAATCCGCCCTGGATGCCGGTGGCTACGGCAAGCTGGATGGGTCCCGATATCGCTTCACATGGTGATACCGTGTATGTTGTGGTTAAACGCATTCCCGAATCCGCGGACTCTAATCGTATCTTCTTGTTTGCTTCATTCAACGGCGGCGTGTCGTTCAGCAACCCGGTGGAACTCGGATTCATCGCCGACAGCATCTCACGCTTTCCGGCCGTTACAACCGATGCGACCGGCAATCCCATTGTTGCATTCATGAAATTCAATTCGTCATTTCTGGATAGCCGCTGGGCTGTCCTGCGTTCCTCGGATTATGGTAACACGTTCACCACTGATACGAAGGCCAGCGGTTGGGGTGGCTCGGCGGAGGTGTGTGATTGTTGTCCGGGTGAGATCATCTCGGAGGGCAATACTTGTGTGATGCTCTATCGCGACAACAACGCCAATCTCCGGGATAGCTGGGCGGGCATTTCAGCGGATAATGCCATTTCTTTTACAAACGGTTGTGCGGTAGATGATAACAATTGGGTGATCGCAGCCTGTCCGGCCAGCGGGCCGGATGGGGTCATCGTGGGGGACACCCTGTATGCCACCTTCATGAGCGGAGGAACCGGAAGCTACCAGGCCTACTTGAGCAAAACCTGCCTTGGCTCCAATACACTCTGCAGCATTGAACCACTCACCGGAAACATTCCCGGACTGAGTCAACAAAACTATCCGCGCATTGCAAACGATGGGTCAGCCATCGCCATCGTATGGAAGCAATCGGTGAATGGTGATGCTCAACTTCCTATTCTGCTAACTCCCGATATTACCAATGGTTTCCCCGCGTCTTATGACACCGTTGCAGTGAACAATGTCACCAATGCGGACGTGAAACTGAAAAACAGTCGGGTCTGGGTGGTATGGCAGGACAACGCCAGTGGTACCGTCCGGTACAAAACGGGAACTTACTCCGCCCCTACCGGCCTGCGCGAGGAATTCGATACAAATCCATTTTCAGTCTTTCCGAATCCGGCGGGCGAAGAATTGAATGTTGCTTCAGATTTAAGCAGCGTTTTTACAATTCGCGTTTACACCGTGCTGGGGAAACTGGTCTATCAGGAAACCGTACAGGGAAAAACAACGGTTTCGTTGACTGATTGGAGCGAGGGCTTGTATTTGATGGCGCTGGAGGCCGGAGACAGGGTCTATCGTAAAAAATTCTTCAAGCACTAATTGTTTTTTCTGATCGGCTTTAATAACCCGTGAAATCACGGACTACACAAGTAGGTTATGATCCCCGGTGAGCGTCGACTACCGGAATCCTTCAACTTTATTATCCAAGGCGTCTCGAATACGGCTGCTGCTCTTTTTCCCCTTCAACTTTCAACCGGCACAACCGATCGCTGTCAAACCAAAGGTTCGCTTACGTAATCCTCCGCAATGACAACCGCCCGATCGGATTCACGATCATCGGCACCTTCTCCACGGTCACCGAACTGGTGTCGAGACCGAAGGCCCGGGGTTCGGACAAGGAGATCCGCTTGAAGAAGAAATAGATGTCCATGATGATCTTCTCGTACGCGGATAGCTCATTCTCATACGAGAGGAATTTCTCCATCACCACGAAGCGGAAATCCCCGATCATGTTCTTTCGGCTGAGGGACTCGTAGCGCGAGGTGATGTCGACTTCGAAGTTCTTCACCATGTCTTCGACCACGTTGCGGAACATCAGGTTGATGCGCGGCTCCACCCGGAACCCGAGGCGGAAGTCGACGCGGAAGATGTTGCCCTTGATCAGCTCCGTGACTTTATAATCCATCGTGAACGGCTCGTCCAACACATCGACGTGCACGAACCAGTAGATATCGGCGCGTTTCGGCTGTCGCTGAAGAATGGAGTACACGACCTTGGATTCGATCTCCTCCGGGAAGTTGGCGCTGGTCAAATAAACCAGGTGCGTGGAATATTTCGGAATAGAAAAATCGTGGCTCAGGTCGCGCAGCATCGGCAGGTAGTCCTTGAGCTTGATGAACTCCACGAAGCGGTTGCGGATCTTCCGCGCGGCATACCACGACCACATGACCCCGATCAGCATCGACGCGATGATCAGCGTCAGCCAGCCGCCGTGCGGGAACTTTTCGAGATTCGCCACGAGGAAGGATAGTTCCACCGTGAGGAACAGCACCAACAACAAGCCGATCACCGCGTACGAGACCCTGCGCAGGTACAGGTAGTACATGAGCAGCAGCGTGGTGCTGAGCATGGTGATGATGATGGCGAGTCCGTAGGCGGCTTCCATGCCCGACGACTCCCGGAAGTGCAATACGATCCCGATACAGCCCGCAAGTAAAAGCCAGTTCACCGATGGAACGTATAGTTGTCCGCGAAGATCCGACGGATATACGATCCGCACCTTCGGCCAGAAGTTCAGCCGGATTGCTTCGTTGATGAGCGTGAACGATCCGCTGATCAGCGCCTGGGATGCCACGATCGCCGCGGCGGTGGCGATGACGATCCCCGGCACGAGCCACCAGGAAGGCATGATGGCATAGAACGGATTGACGTCTTCCAGCATCTGCCCCTGATGTTGCATGAGCCAGGCGCCCTGTCCGAGGTAATTCAGCACCAGCATGGTCTTTACAAAACCCCAGGTGATGCGGATGTTCTGTCGACCACAGTGACCGAGATCACTGTACAAAGCCTCCGCTCCCGTTGTGCAGAGAAAGACCGCCCCCAACACCCAGAAGCCGTGGTGATATTGCGTGAGCAGGTGAATCGCGTAGTACGGATTGAGTGCTTTGAATACCGAAGGAAACTGGGTGATCTCGGCAACGCCCAACGTACCCAGCATGAGGAACCAGATCATCATCACCGGACCGAAGAAACGCCCGACGAACTTTGTTCCGAACTGTTGAATGAGAAAGAGCGCCGTAATGATGCCGATCACGATCGGCACCGTAGGGATGCTGTCGTTATAAACCCGCAGACCCTCGATCGCGGATGCGACCGAGATCGGCGGCGTGATGATCCCGTCGGCCAACAGGGCGGATCCGCCAATGATCGCGGGAAGCAGCAACCACTTGGTCTTCGTCCTCCGCACCAGGGCATACAACGAAAAGATGCCCCCCTCCCCTTTGTTATCGGCCCGCAGGGTCAGGATCACATACTTGAACGTCGTCTGGATCGTCAGCGTCCAGAAGACACAAGAGATCCCACCCAGCACCAGATCGGGGTCGATCGGATTCTTACCGATGATCGCCTTGAATACATACAGCGGCGAGGTTCCGATATCGCCATAGATGATCCCCAGCGTCACCAACAGGGTGGCGAAGGAAACGGCGTGAGGGGCTTGTTTGTTCACGAAGGGGATGAGGGTTAGTTGTTCCGGGTTTCGGGTTCCGGGTTTCGGGTTCCGGGTTTCGAGTTTATCCTCTGGTCTTGGGGGCTCCGCTTTTAATGTACGCTATGGTTCTAAATGAAATTTCTTTTTCAACCTGCAACCTGCAACCTTCAACCCTGGTCAGGCATTGACAACCTGAAACCCGAAACTCGAAGCAAACAACTCTCTCAAAGGAACAGCGCCTTCAGCTCCGTGGCGTCGGCTGGTTTCATTTTACCGGCGAGGATGAGGGAGAGTTGTCGGCGACGAAGGGCTCCTTCGTAGCGGCGTTTTTCTGCATCCGTTTCGGGAATCAATTCGGGTACATGGATCGGGTTGCCAAGCTGGTCGACGGCCACGAAGGTATAGATGGCCTCGTTGCACTTCTTCTTCTCTCCGGTCGCGTTGTTCTCCACCCATACGTCGATGAAGACTTCCATGGAAGAATTGAAGGCGCGCGACACTTTCGATTCCAGGGTCACGATCTCGCCCAGTCGGATCGGCTGGTTGAAGGATACGTTGTTGACCGAGGCGGTTACGACTACGCGGCCGCAATGTCGATGCGCGGCGATGGCGGCGGCGATGTCCATCCAATGCAGCAGGCGGCCTCCCATGAGGTTGCCCAGCGTATTGGTGTCGTTGGGCAATACGAATTCGGTCAGGATCGAAAACGATTCGCTGGCCTTTTTAGCTTTGAGTGACATGAGGATGTTATTTAACCCGTTTGAGCGGGATGTCTCCGACCGGATTCACAACCATCGGAACTTTTTCGATGGTGACAGAACTGGTATCGAGTCCGAATGCCCGTTCTTCGGAGAGCGAGACGCGTTTGAAGAAGAAGTAGGTGTCGAGGATGATCTTTTCGTAGAACGGCAGGTCGTTCTCGAGGCTCAGGAACTTTTCCATTACTACGAAGCGGAAATCGCCGATCAGGTTTTTCCGTCCCAATGATTCGTAACGGGAGGTAATGTCGACTTCGAAGTTCTTCACCATGTCTTCGACCACCTTCCGGAACATCAGGTTGATCCTGGGTTCCACGCGGAAGCCCAGGCGGAAGTCCACGCGGACAATGTTGCCTTTGATCAACTCCACCACCTTGTATTCCATCATGTACGGCTCATCCATAACATCCACGTGTACGAACCAGTAGATGTCGGCGCGCTTGGGCTGTTTCTGCAAGATCGAATACACCACTTTCGCCTCGATCTCCTCCGTGTAGTTCGCGCTGGTAAGGTAGACCAGGTGCGTGGCATATTTGGGGATAGAGAAATCGTGGCTGAGGTCGCGCAACAGCGGCAGGTAATCTTTGAGCTTGACGAATTCAACAAAGCGGTTCCGGATCTTCCGCGCCTGGTACCAGGCCCACATCACATAGATCATGGCCAGGCTGATGATCATGCTCACATAGCCGCCGTGAATAAACTTGTCGAGGTTGGCGATGAGGAAAGAGAATTCGATCGTGGCATAGACCGCGATGAACAGGAAAATGATGAACGAACGATAACGACGCAGGGAGAGGTAAAACACCAACAGCGTCGAGGTCATGATCATGTCGATGTTGATCGTCAGACCATATGCGGCCTCCATGTGCGAGGATTCGCGGAAGAATAAGACGACCCCCACACAACCGGCATACAACATCCAGTTGATCGAAGGAATATAGATCTGCCCTTTCAGGTCCGTCGGGTACTTGATGCGTACGCGCGGCCAGAAGTTGAGGCGAATCGCTTCGTTGATGAGCGTAAAGGATGCGCTGATCAACGCCTGACTGGCCACGACCGTTGCCCCGGTGGCCACGATGAGTCCGATCCAGCGGAAGCTGTCGGGCATCATCGAATAAAACGGGTTGCGGTCCTCGAGGAAGGCTCCCTCCTGCCCTACCAGCCAGGCAGCCTGCCCGAAGTAGTTCAGCAACAACATCACTTTTACGAAGCCCCAGCTCGCCCGGATATTTTTGCGGCCGCAGTGACCCATGTCGGAGTACAGGCCTTCTGCACCGGTAGTACAAAGGAAGACTGCGCCCAGCAACCAGAATCCATTCGGGTGTTCGGCCAGCAGCCGATAGGCGTATAGCGGATTGACCGCTGCCAGCACATGCGGCGCGTGCACGATCGACAGTATCCCAAGCACGCCGATCATGAGGAACCAGGTGAACATCACCGGACCGAAGAACCGGCCGACGAACTTGGTGCCGAACTGTTGGATGAGAAACAATGCGGTGAGGATCGCAATGACGATCGGTACCGTGTTGATCGCGGGATCGAAGTAGCGAAGTCCCTCGATGGCGGAAGAAACCGAAATGGAAGGTGTAATGACTCCGTCTGCAAGCAGCGCAGCGCCGCCGATGATTGTTGGAAACACCAGCCACGGTACTTTCGTGCGACGCACCAATGTATAAAGTGAGAAGATGCCGCCCTCACCCTTGTTGTCCGCGCGCAGCGTCAGGATCACATACTTGATCGTGGTCTGCAGGGTAAGCGTCCAGAAGATACAGGAGATTCCGCCGAGCACGGTCTCTTCACTGATGGCTTCCTTGCCGACAATGGCTTTAAGCACATACAGCGGCGACGTTCCGATGTCGCCGAAAATGATTCCGAGCGTAACCAGTAGGCCACCGACGGTAACCTTGTTAAGCGAAGAAGAACTCAAAGCCTGGCGTTAGGTTCGCAAAGGTAGCAAAGGACATACTCCTTCATTCTTTCGCGCAATGATTCACGTGGAACATGAAATCAGTTCGAAAGGTTGCGCTAAGTGGCTGGTGGACTGGGGAATTCTTATTACTTACCTTTGCGGCCCCGAATGTCACTGCACCCGACATATGATGTTATCGTAGTAGGCGCCGGCCATGCCGGTTGCGAAGCTGCGGCAGCGGCTGCCAACATGGGCTCCAGCGTTCTGCTGGTCACCATGAACCTGCAGACCATTGCCCAGATGTCGTGCAACCCGGCCATGGGCGGAATTGCTAAAGGTCAGATTGTCAGGGAAATAGATGCGCTCGGCGGTTATTCCGGCATCGTTTCCGATCGTTCCATGATTCAGTTTCGCATGCTGAACAGGTCGAAGGGGCCTGCCATGTGGAGTCCGAGAACACAGAACGATCGTATGCTTTTCGCTGCTGAATGGCGGCGCTTGCTGGAGCAAACCCCGAATGTGGACTTCTGGCAAGACATGGTTAATGGCCTGATTATCAATAATAATCGGGTCGTTGGCGTTCGTACGGGCATGGGTCAGGAGTTTCACGCCAAAGCGGTGGTGTTAACCAATGGAACCTTTCTGAATGGAGTGATTCACGTTGGTGAAAAGCAATTTGGCGGAGGGCGCAGCGGCGAAAAGGCGGCAACGGGAATTACCGAGCAGTTGGTTTCGCTGGGTTTTCAAAGCGGCCGGATGAAAACCGGCACCCCTCCCCGACTCGATGGTCGTTCGATCGATTATTCGAAAACAGAAGAACAACCAGGCGACACCATTCCCGGGCGCTTTTCTTACCTGGATGCACCACTACCCGATCGTCAACTTAGTTGCTGGATTACCTACACTAATGACGCAGTACACGATATCCTGAAAGAGGGATTCGATCAATCCCCCATGTTCGCCGGACGAATTCAGGGACTTGGTCCGCGTTATTGTCCTTCGATCGAAGACAAGATCAATCGATTCGCCGATAAAGAACGGCATCAATTGTTTATCGAGCCGGAAGGTTGGGACACCGTGGAGATCTACTTGAACGGATTTTCGACCTCATTACCGGAAGAAGTACAGTACAAAGCGCTTCGTCAGGTGCCGGGTTTGGAGAACGTCAAAATGTTCCGTCCGGGCTACGCTATTGAATACGACTACTTCCCGCCCACACAGTTGAATTTGACGCTCGAAACCAAGGGTATTGAGAATCTCTATTTCGCCGGACAAATCAACGGAACAACCGGTTACGAAGAAGCCGGCTGCCAGGGCCTGATGGCCGGCATTAACGCACATCGCAAGATCAACGGACTCGAACCGGTCGTCCTCAAGCGTTCCGAGGCCTATATCGGTGTGCTGATCGACGACCTGGTCACAAAGGGCACCGATGAGCCTTATCGGATGTTTACTTCCAGGGCCGAATTCAGGACCTTGTTGCGACAGGATAATGCTGATATCCGACTAACCCCGTTGGGATATTCCATCGGTCTGGCAAAAGAAGAACGAATGCGCAGGGTAGAGCGCAAGATGCTCGAAACTGATCGGATTTTGGGCTTTTTAAGACAAGAATCCGCTTTCCCGGATCAAGTGAATCCAATGCTGGAAGAGCGTAACACTTCCGCTATTTCTCAAAAGCAAAAGCTCTTCAACCTGCTTTCCAGACCTCAATTGGGGATGCAGGACCTTTTGGGATCGGTTGATAGCCTCACTTCCTTTGCAGCCGGAATCGAAGAGGATTTTAGGGCAATGGCACTGGAGCAGGCCGAAATAATGGTGAAATATGAGGGTTATATTGAAAAAGAGCAGGAAATCGTAGAAAAGTTCGCGCGTTTGGAGGAAATCAATCTACACGACGAGTTTGACTACGAGTCCTTGAGCGCACTCTCAATGGAGGCCCGAATCAAACTCTCGAAGATCCGTCCGCGCACACTGGGGCAGGCCTCCAGAATCAGCGGTGTATCGCCGTCTGATATTTCGGTCCTGATGGTCCATTTGGGCCGCTGATGTTTCACGTGGAACATATTCTTTATGGAAACCCTAAACGCCTGTCCGATCTGCCAATCGGGTTCTTTTTTACCCGAATTAGTAGCAAAGGACTACACCGTATCCGGAAAAGAATTCCAAATCGTCAAGTGTGCGGAATGCGGACTACTCTTTACGAATCCTCGTCCAACGAAGCTCGAAATCGGGCCCTACTACGAGAGCCCAGACTATATCAGTCATTCCAACAGCAAAAAGGGCCTAATCAACAATATCTACCAATGGGTACGTAATCGTGCGATTAAGGAAAAATTGGCGTTGGTACATAAATTCTCGGGGAAACGCGACACCATTAAGCTGTTAGACATAGGCTGTGGCACCGGAGAGTTCCTTGCCAGTGCAAAGGCTTCCGGAATGCAAACGAAGGGGATAGAGCCCAGCGCCGCCGCAAGGGAGCATGCGATACATAACCATCAACTGAATGTAGAAGGGGAGGAGGGCTTAGAGAAACTGACAGAATCCTATGATGTGATTTCCCTTTGGCATGTACTTGAGCATGTACACGATCTTCGGGTCCGAGTTCAAAAAATCGCCGGAATTTTAAATAACAGGGGAGTAGCCATCATAGCGGTTCCCAACCCCAACTCCGCGGATAGAAATACGTATAATAAGGAATGGGCTGCCTGGGACGTACCGAGACATTTGTACCACTTCACGCCGACCACAATCAAACGGCTCTTCAATGACTTTTCATTGAAGCACGAAGCGTCAATTCCAATGAAATACGACGCGTATTACGTCAGTATGCTGAGTGAGCGCTATCGTAATAATGGTAAAAACAATTTACCCGCCGCCTTACTGAATGGGTGGAAATCCAACATTCGCGCCGGATCCAATGCCGAGCTATACTCCAGCGTGATCTACATCTTTAGAAAATCCTGAAGACTACTTTTTCCAGGTGAAGCTGAAGGTTGTTCCGCTACCAACTTCTGAAGCAATGGTCACTGCGCCCTCTTGCTGTTCAATAATCTTCTTTACGATTGTCAACCCAATGCCGGTACTTTCACACTGGTCCTTGGGTTGAAGCGTCTGGAAGATGCCAAAGATTTTTTCCTGATGCTCGGGACGAATTCCAATACCATTATCCGTCACATGAAACCGATAGTGTGAGCCATTATCCTCAAATGCGATCTTGATCCGGATCTCCGCTTTATCGTTGTACTTGATTCCGTTAATGATCAGATTCTGAAGCACTTCGTGAAGTTTCACGCGCTCGGCCAAAATCACCGGCAGGTTGTCCGGAGTCTCTATGACCACATTTGATGCCGGAGCAATAAGATCTATAATGCTGTTAATCAGCTCATTAAGATCAACATCCTCCCGGTCACCCCGATTATTGGCCATACGGGAATAGTGGAGAATGCCATCGATCAATTGTTGCATGCGTGCTGTACGGCTCTTCATCATATTCAAGAGCTCGACAACTTCCACCTTCGGTTCGGCACCAAGCTCTTCTTCCATGAAACTCGCAAGACTGGCCAGGCCCCGCAACGGCGCCTTGAGATCATGTGAAACAATGTAGACGAACTCGCCCAACTGCTTATTCACACTCTCGAGCCGCTCAGCATTTTCACGCAACTCAATCTTCTGTCGATAGAGCTTTTCAAATACAGCAACTTTTGCCTTGACGACATTAACATCCAATGGCTTGTGCAGATAATCGACTGCGCCTTCCTCATAGCCCTGCATGGTATAACGCTCCTCCTTACTCAGGGCAGTTACGAAGATGATGGATATATCGCGGGTCTTGCTATTCTCTTTCAACAGGCGCGCAACCTCGAATCCATCCATCTCCGGCATTTGCACGTCGAGTAGCATAACGGCAATGTCTTCCTTCAGCGCGATTCGCAGCGCCTCGTTTCCGCTCTCCGCTTTCAGGATCTCACGACCCGGACCTTCCAGGATGCTTTCTAAGGAGAGGATGTTCTCCGGGCGATCATCTACGATCAGCAATTTGACAGGACGAACCTGTGTTGCGGTATCCGGGCGCGAGGGGGAAACAGTGGCTTGCATAAGAATGAAAATGGTCTTTTCTGGGTTTGAAAATTACGATGGTGTAGAGATGGCGGCGGTAAATATCCGCGCTGAACTTACAGTTTCTGGAATCGGACTTTTCGGAAGATTTTATGGCTGCCGTCGATCGTTACAAACGATGTTCGCATACGATTAAAACGCAGGCTCTCTTTATTGCCTATGGCAAAGTATCCGAGGTTCACAAGCGACTCGTGAAACAAACGGGTGGCGCGTTCCTGCAACAGCGGATCAAAGTAGATCATCACATTTCTGCAGAGGATCAGATGAAACTCGTTGAAGCTGGCATCGGCTGCAAGGTTGTGCTGATGGAAGGAAATGCGCCTCCGCAATTGGTCCTTCATCACGATTCTTCCGTTAACCGGGGCACAGTAGTCGGTTAACTGACCTCGTCCACCAGCCTGACGGTAGTTACGGGTATAATGTGAGAACAGGGCAGGGGAGAAGCTGCCCTCTTGCGCCTGTTCCAATACATCGGTATTGATATCGGTCGCGTATATTCTTGCCTTTCGCAGCAGGTTAACCTCATCCAGCATGATGGCCATGGAGTAAACTTCTTCTCCGGTGGAACATCCGGCATGCCAGATGTTGATCCGGGGATAGGTGGCCAGGAAGGGGAGTACCTGCTCCCGCAGCGCCCGGAAAAAAGCCGGGTCGCGGAAGAGTTCCGTGAAATGCACCGTCAGCGTATTCACCAACCGGGTAGCCAACTCGCCATCACGCTCAAGTAGCAACGGCAGACCCGTCGCCTCCGATATCCCTTCCTTGTGAAGGAACACGCGGAGCCTGCGCACGATTGAAGGCTGCGCATAACCGGAGAAATCCATGCCGGTAGCGCGCTTCAGGGTCTGCAAAGTCACCTCCACGACTTCTTCAGCAATGGCAGGTTGTGCGATCATTGCTTGTACAGCCATACTTGTAGAAGCGATAAGAGTTGTTCCACGTTCACGGGCTTCGAGATATAATCCGTCGCGCCGTGTTGCAGGCATTTTTCACGATCGCCGACCATGGCTTTGGCGGTCAGGGCGATGATCGGCAGGTGTTTCCATTGCTCATGCTTCCGGATCTCGGTCATGGCTTCGTAACCGTCCATCTCCGGCATCATGATGTCCATCAACACGATTTCGATGTCGGCACGCTGGTTCAGCTGAGCAATTGCCTCCCGTCCGTTCACGGCGGGAATGACTTCCATGCCCTGGTCTTCCAGCACGCTCGTCATCGCATAGATGTTGCGCATATCGTCGTCGACCAGCAACACCTTCTTTCCACGCAGCAGTGCGCTCATCTTTTCCGGTACGCGCGCGGAAGGCGTCTCCGTGTGTTCTTCGTCCACCCGGTGCAGGAACTGCTCGGTTTCACTCAGGAGACGATTGAACGCTTCGCCGTCTTTCATGACGATCGTGGCGCTATGCTGGCGGATCGAACGCTCCTGTTCGGGGTCGATCTCGGTACCGGTGAATACGATCACCGGCACTCGTCGGAATTCCTCGCGGGCCTTGAGCTCGTCCAGGAAGCCGATGCCGTCGGACGCCCCGTTGCCCAGATCGAGGTCGAGGATGATACAATCAAACGGATTATCGGCGAGGGCCTTCCAGGCCTCGTCGGTGGAAGATACGCTGGTCACCTCGGAACGGAAGTCCTTTCCTTCCAACAGATTCGATACGATCTCCTGCTGGATGCTTTCGTCCTCGATCAGCAACACGCGGCGGGTACTGTGCCGCACCGTATCATCGATCGCCCGGAAGGCGTTGTCGAGGTCCACCTTGTCAAGAGGTTTACGCAGGTAGGCGCTGGCACCCAGCTCAAGGCCGAGGTGCTGCCGGTCCATGGCCGACATGATGTGCACCGGAATGGCGGAAAGGTGCTCATTGGCGCGGATGCGCTTGAGTACCGACCAGCCGTCCATTCCCGGCAACTGCATGTCCATGATGATCGCCGACGGACGCAGCGTCTCGGCATACTCGAGTCCCTGGTCGCCCTCGGTGGCCACTACGGCCTTATACTGGTGTTCGTGCGCCATGTCCACGAGGACACTGGCGAACTGGATATCGTCTTCCACGATCAGGAGCACGCGGTCGCCCTGTTTCAGCTCTTCGCGGTCATCCAGGATCGTCGCCGTGGACAGGTTCACCGGCTCGCGGGTGGGAACCGGCGAGCGCAGGGGGCCGCCGTCCTGCGCAGGACGCTGTTCGCTCGGCGGAGCGATCGACTCGAACGGCAGGTACACGTAGAAGGTGCTGCCCTTTCCCTGCTCGGACACGAGGCGCATTTCGCCGCCCAGCATCGAGACCAGCATCTTGCTGATCGAGAGGCCCAGGCCCGTACCGCCGTAGCGTCGGCTGGTCGAACCATCGACTTGCTGGAAGGCCTCGAAGATGAGCTGCTGCTTTTCCTGCGGGATACCGATGCCGGTGTCGGTCACCGAAAACTCGATCACCTCGCGCGACTTCATCAGCGCCGGGTTGGTGAAGCGGATGCCGCGCTCGGGGCGCCGGATGCGGAGCGATACCTTGCCGCCCTGCGGGGTGAACTTGAACGCGTTGGAGAGCATGTTCTTGATGACCTGCTCCAGGCGCACCCGGTCGGTGACGATCTTGTCGGGCAGGCTCGTTTCCTGTTCGAGTTCGAACTCGATCTTCTTCTCGTTGGCCACCTCGATGAAGAGGGCGCGGAGGTCATCGCGGATCACACGCAGTTCCGTGCCTTCGAGCAACAACTCCACCTTGCCGGCTTCGATCTTGCTCAGGTCGAGGATGTCGTTGATCAGCACCAACAGATCGCTGCCCGATTTGTGGATGACGCGGGCGTATTCGATCTGCTTATCAGTGAGGTTGGTGTCCTTGTTCTCCGACAACAGCTTCGCCAGGATTAGTACGCTGTTGAGGGGCGTACGCAATTCGTGCGACATGTTGGCAAGGAACTCCGATTTGTACTTGCTGTTCTGCTCCAGTTCGCGGGCCTTTAGACTCAGGGCTTCGCGTGCCTGTTCCAGGATCTCGTTCTGATGCTCCAGCGCGTGGGCGTTTTCCTTCAGCTCCAGGTTCGACTGCTTCAGCTCTTCTTCCGAAGCCTGCAACAAGCGTGACTGGTTCGATAGTTCTTCGTTGGTTTGGCGCAATTCTTCCTCTTGGGCGGTCAACCGCTCGGCCTGCTTTCGGGTTTCTTCCAGCAGCTTTCGGGTCAGCATGTTCGCCTGTACGGAAGCGATCGAACTGGCGATCAGTTCGCCGATTCCCTCCAGGAAGCCGACCGTGTTTCGGTCGAACGCCCGGAAGCTCGCCACTTCAACAGCACCGAACACCTGCCCGTGGTAACTCAACGGCACGATGATTACATGCGAGGCGTGTGCGTCGCCAAGGCCCGATTGGATCCGCGCGAAATGAACCGGCGCGTCCTTCAGCCAGATACTCTTCTTGTCTTTGATACACTGTCCCACCAGGCCTTCTCCCAGTTCCAGTTGCGGCTTCGCTTTGGCGCGCCCGTCCAGGGCATAGCTGCCCTGAAGCTGGATCCAACTCACGTCGCGGAGGTCGTCGCGTTCCACGAGGTACAGGGCACCATGATACGCCTCCAGGTGTCCCACGATCGAAGAAACGAGCTCATCGCTGAGTCGGTGGATGTCTTCGCTGTGCTCCCGCAAGGTGCGGTTGACCTGGGCGATACCGGCACTGGTCCAGTGGCGCTGCCGGTTGTCCTCATCGGCAGTCTTCAGGCTATCGCGCATCTGCACCAGGGCGTTGCCCAGCTCGTCCTTATCACTCATCGGCTGGAATTGTTCTTCGAACTTTCCTTCTCCTATGGCGTGGGCAAAGCCCGTCGTCTTCCGCAGGCTTTCCGCGAGCTTTATGACCGCTTCGCTCATTTGACCAACGGCATTCTTCCTTGGTCGAAGATTCACTTCCGGTATTTCGCCTTTACCCATCTGCAACACGTAGTTCCTCAGCTTCATGGTCGGAACGATGATGTTGTTCGACATGTAGAAGGCCGCCATGAGCACCACGATCACGATCAAGATGGCGATCCCGAGTACGCTCCACATCAGGGCCCGGCTCGAGGCCATCATGCCGGCGTGTTCTACTTCCGCGAGCGCCCGTTTCTGAACGATGACTTTATTGAGGGAATTGATGATACCATTTGTTCTGGGTAAGATCTCATTATCGACCACTTCCTCCGCGGCGAAATGCTTCATCGGATCCTCGTAGTCGTCAAAACTCACCAGCAGGTTCATTACCTGTCGCTGGTAAACGAGGACCTGTTCGAAATTCTTGAAGATGGCATTGACGCTATCGACCATTCCCGGCTCTTCCCAGGTAGAAGCCAGCGCAAGGATATTGCCCTTGAGATCGGGATACTCGATGTTTTGCAGGCTCTTCAGTCGCTCCTTGTCCTCTCGGTTGCCCTGCAAATACACCCAGTTCGTCGTGTACATCTTCGATCGGGTTACGAGCAGGTTCATGTTCTCCAGCGCCTGCAGAGAAGGGATGTCCACGGTCATGATCTTCGTGGTGGCCTGCTGATTCTTCGAAATGTTCAGCGCGCTGTAAACCGCGTTAAACACCGAAATGCCGATCACCACGATGAACACGAGGTAGATTTCGAAATCGATCTTATAGTTCTGTTGCTTCATGGGCTTATTGGATCACATTTTCCGCCAGGTTGACCAACTGCGACGAGATGCGCAGGTTGCTTTCCTTTGCTTCCGTCAGGTTCAGCTCAAACCGGATCTTATTGTCGCGGTTCAGCAGGTTGATCATGGCACCTTTGGGTATTCTCTTATTGACTTCCGTGACGATCAGTACCGGTTTCGCATTGAAATGATTGACAGCATCGTCGATCGGCGCGGTGCCGGCAATGAACAGCAACTGCACGTCTGGCCATTGCCCCGGAACGACCGGAACCACTTCGATCGCCTTACCATTCACGCGCTTTTGTTCGGCAACTTTGCGTACCGACTCCAGCACGGGCGTATTACCAACCACTCCGATCCGGAACGTGGGACCCGCGGATGCCGGCCATTCCACGTACTTGATAAAATTGTAAAGGAACATGGCCTTGAGGTCCGACTCGCTGTTACTCTGAGCGCCCACACGCTGCACGAATGCCGACAACAGGAAAGCAAGGCCCAGCGCCACTGTTCTCCAGTGCGCCCGGCCGCTCTTCCGGTTGTTAGGTGTGGTGGTCGTCTCGTGCATGCTTACTTATTCAGAAAGCGATAGGTCAGGCGCAGGCGCAATTCGCGACTGGGGCCGGGAAGGGGGGCGTGGTTGCTGTTATAGGGTTGGATGTAATCGACCGGATCGTTGAACAGGTTCATGCAGGCGAGGGTGGCACGCAGCCGGTCATGCAGGAACTTCTCCGCGTGGATCGCCAGGTCCGCATAGACGACCGGACGGAACTCGACCGCTTCCTCGTCGCCGGAATCCGGGTTGATCCTTGCGCCGAATCGCTTCGACATCCCCGTCACGGCCGGCGTGATGTTGAAGCGATCGCTCAGGCGAACATTGGCTGAACAAACACTCTTGTGGGCCGGAAATGCCAGGTGGACACCGGATACGCCCGGCACGACATACTCCTCGACTCCGGTTCCTTTATCAGAGGTGTAATAGGCGTGAGAAACCGACAGGTATCCCCAGTTCGTTTTCCAGCGGAAATCCAATTCCGCACCACGTGTGCCGGTTCGGCCCGCGTTACGATAGGAGTCTTCATTCTCGTTCTCGTAAAAGAAAACGATCACGTCTTTCGTCTGTACATCGTAAAGGTTTGCCGTGAGGTAAGTGTCGTGGGTGATCCGGACGCCGGCCTCGATCTCGGCCACGGTGGTGCTTTCCGGGCGTATCCCCGCACTGGTGGCGTCGATATTCTCGACCGAGGGGGCTCTGAAGGCCGCGCTGTACAGCAACTTCACGTGATAGCCGTCGCGCACGCGATTTAGACCGATCCGCGGAACGAAGGCCGGATCAAACCGGTTGTTGTAATTATAGCGCGCACCCAGGGTAATGTTCGCGGGTCGGGTCTTGATGATCGCCTGTGCGAACACGCTCGCGTTGTCGATGTAAAAACTCGGGCTCCCATTGAAAAACAAACCGTCGTCTCTCCGGTCTCGGGCAATGAGTTGATAATAGCTCGCGCCAAGGCTCAGGTTGAACCGCTCACCGGAATCGTATTGCGCGTTGACAAACGCTCGTTTCTTTAAGGTCGTCCGATCGTAAGCGGTAAACTCGTCTTCGGCTGATGTGCCGGTAAAATTATACGGCGCCTCCTGCTTCACTCGTATGCCCGGACTAAGCGTCCATTTGTCGCCCAGCCGCTTTTCGTACATCGCGTTGAGGTGCCAGGAGTCGAAGTTGGTCGGATAGGCCTGTGTCAACGCGCCTTCATAACCATCCCGCTGATGGGTGTGGTAGCGGTCCAGCATGCCGCTGACACGCAAACCGCGGAACAGGAAGCTGGTCGCGAAGGAACCGTGCGACAGGTCGGAATTCTCCTTCATATCGTACGAATCTCCCAGGTTGTCCTGGTAGGTCCGGTCACTGCGGTTATACTCGCCTTGCTGCAACTGGTAGTTCCAGTGCAACTCACCGATACGATGGCCTCCAGCTACTCCCAGGGAACGACCGGCCATCGCACGTTGCATCTGACCATAACTGGCGGTGGCGGTTATGCCTTCGCGCTTTTCATCGAGCGTGGTCTGGATGTTGATCACCGCGTACTCCGCATTGCCACCATAGATGGCGGAACCAGGACCGCGGATGATCTCGATACGGCGAACAAATTGAAGCGGCATGTGTCTACCGAACTGAAGCGTGGAGAAGAGCTCTTCGTTCATCTCCTGTCCGTCGATCAGCATCAACACTTTTCCCTCGTGGCCCCAATTGCCACGCACGCCGATGCCGACTACTCCCTCCACATCCACGCCGAAGTCAATGCCGGGTAATCGTTGTAACAATTCCATCAGGTCATCACAACCCGATCGACGAAGCTCTTCTTCGGTAATGACGGTCACGACACCGGGCGACTCCTTGGCAGTCATCGCTACCTGGGAGGCAACGGTCACTTCCACATTCATCAACTGTTCAAGCGACAGGTTGTAAAACGACGAGCTGTCCGCAACGGGGTTCTCGGCAAAAACGCGATGGCTGCTGAAGCATAAACTCAGTAGGACAAAGGCAATTTGTAAAGGGCGGTTTCCTGGCATGGGCTTCCGGGAATGATATTTCCCATTATACCCGTTACCCTATTCTTAGGGTACCATATAAACCGGTGAAATGTCACCGCATCTTACAGTTGTAAGAAAAACGAAAAGGTGTTCAATTTTTAGGGCGTCGGCTTAGGGGCGAACCACCATGCGGGCCGACAAGCGGTTTTCAGCCTCCATGATGACCCAGTATACACCCGCGGCCCAGTCTGCGGAAGAAAAGTGTAGGGTTTCGTCCCCGGGCAGAAGGGTTCCTGTCTCGAAAATCAGTGTTTGCCCAAGTAGATCTTGCACCCGGATCCGGTAATCCAGCTTGCGCTCCGCATGGATCAACACATGAAGGCTTTCCTGCAGTGGATTCGGGTAGACGTGGAAAACCATGCCGAGCGATTGCAGTTCGTCGATGCCTACAAGCGTCACGGCTTTTGCGGGTGAAATGGCCGAACAGCCATTCGCGTCGAAAACTTCTACCGCATAATTACCCGAAAGCGTTGCCGTGTAGGTTTGACCATTCGCGCCGGATATCGCGATGCCGTTGAAATACCATTGGTAGGCGGTCGCCGCCGGAGCGGTCAACACATTGCCCGCCTGCGAAAAACCCGGAGTCGCGGGCAACGCGTGCACAGTGATAAAGTTCAGCACCTCCAGGGTGTCGCGTCCTGAAAGATTCTGGACAATCAACTTCACCGGGTAAATGCCTGCGTTGGGATAACAGATCCCCGTCGGGCTTTCGATCGTTGAGGTTGCCGTATTGGCGCCCTGGAAGGTCCAGTTCCAGTTGGTTGCATTCAGAGACAGGCTGACGAAATCGATGCAATCACCCGCGCAGATCGTGGTGTCACTCGAACGAAAATCCGCTACCGGCAATTGGGAACAATCCGCTACCGTGATGAATTGCGGTTGTGTCAGTGTGTCGCTGCAGAACCCGTCGCTGACCACCAGCGTTACGGCATAATCCCCGGTGGTCGGATAACAAACCTGGGCGGGCGATTGAACGCTCGCGGCCGCGGGTTGTCCGCCGTCAAAACTCCAACTCCAGCTATTCACCGGAGCGGATGCCTGACCCGTAAAGGAAATACACGCGTCCTTGCAAATGCTCTGAGAGGAAGCTGTAAACGATGCCTGTGGTGTTGCACGAACCGTGATCATGTTGAGCGATGCGCGGGAAGCCGTACAGCCGCTGTCGGATGTTGCTGTCTGAACCACCGTGTAGGTACCGGGGACCGTATAGGTGTGCGACGGTTGATTGGCCGATGATGTTCCGCCATCGCCAAACAACCAGCTATACGCTACCGCGCCAGTAGTGGTGTTGGTGAAATTCACGGTCAGTTGATCACATCCCGTCAACGTACTGGCGGCATACTGTACAACCGGTGCCGGATTGACGGTGACGAGTGCGCCGGCAGTATCATGACAACCGGCCGCATTCGTAATATCCAGCAAGACGGTGTACGTGCCCGCATTCGCGTAAAAATGCGCGGGAGAACCAAGGTTGCTCGTGCCGCCGTCACCAAAGGTCCAGCTGATACTGTTCGAAGGAGAGCCCGGGAAGCCACTGGTATTGTTTAGTCGAACCGAATCACCCTGACAAACATTGGCGGTGGTAAATGATGCAATGGGTGTTGGGGTAACGGTAATCGACAGGCTCGCGGTATCCGCACAACTTCCCTGTGTCGCGATCAGTTGCACCGGAAACGTGCCGCCACTCGTGTAAGTATGCGATGGGCTGGTTGCTGTAGAAGTGCCGCCATCACCAAAGGTCCAGGAGTAGGAGGGCGAGCCGGTAGTGGTGTTGCTGAAGTTAACCGCCAATGGCGCACAGCCGCTGAGCGAAGAGGAGCTGATCGCCGCCACCGGTGCCGGACTGATTGTCACACTGATGGTCGTGTCGTCGCTACAGCTTCCGTTGTCGGCCGTGAGTGTCACCGCAAATGTCCCGGCCCCGGCATAGTTGTGCGTGGGCGAGGCGGAGGAGCTTGGGGAGGAACCGTCGCCAAAATCCCAGGAGTAAGCGGTGATGGGCGAGCCGTTACCCAGGCTGCTATTGGTAAAACTTACCGGATCACCAAGACAGACGTTGGCGGTGCTGAAGGATGCGGTCGGAGTCGTCGCGATGGTAATATACGCTGTGCGAACGAGCGTGTCAGCACAACTTCCCTGCGTTGCAATCAGGGTCACAGTGTAGGTTCCGGTGGCGGTATAGGTGTGCGCCGGACTTGCGGTCGTCGCGCTGCCGCCGTCGCCGAAAGTCCAACTATACGCCGACGACCCACTCGTGCTATTGGTGAAACTCACCGTGAGGGGCGCGCAGCCGGTGGTGGTCGTTGCGCTAAAGGCCGCAACCGGCGCGGGATTCACGGCAACCGCGATTACGGTGTCGTCCACGCATCCGCCGGTGCTGACCGACAAGCTGACGTTGTAATTCCCGGCGGCGGTGTAGGTGTGCGTGACGCTGGTGCCGCTGCCGGTGTTGCCGTCGTCATAATCCCACTGATAACTGACAATCGTGCCGCCTCCGGAAGAAGATCCGTCGGTGAAACTGATAACATCGCCCAGGCAGACCGCTGTCGCAGAAGGGGTGAAGGAGGCGGTCGGCGCCGGTGAAACCTGGATGTAATTCGTTTGAATGAGCGTGTCGGCACAACTTCCCTGCGTCGCGATCAGGGTCACGGTAAAGTTACCACTGGTCGTGTAGGTGTGTGTAGGCGTCGCGCTGGTGCTGGTGCCACCGTCGCCGAAGCTCCAACTGTAACCCGGAGATCCCGTGGTTGCGTTTGAAAAGCTGACCGTAAGCGGGGTGCAGCCGGATGTGGTCGCGCTGGAGAATGATACTACCGGCGCGGGGTTGACGACAACGCTGATCGTTGTGTCATCCGAACAGTTCGCGGTTGCGGTGGTGAGCAGCACAGCATAGGTTCCGCTGGCGGTGTACAGATGGAAAGGCTGTGTGGCTGTTGATGAATTCCCATCATCGAAATCCCAGGCGTAACCGGTGATCGTCCCGCCATTACCCGACGATAGGTTCGTGAAGAATACCGTATCGCCCAGACAAACGGCCGCAGCGGAGCTGCTGAAGGACGCGGTGGGTTGCGCATTCACGGTGATGTATGCGCTCCTGATGAGGGTGTCCGCGCAACTTCCCTGTGTAGCGATGAGGGTAACGGTATACGTGCCGGGAGTGGAGTAGGTGTGAGTCGGGGCGCTCAGCGCGCTCGTGGTGCCGTCGCCGAAATTCCAGGTGTAGACCGGCGATCCTGTCGTGGTGTTGTTGAAGGCAACGGCCAGGCTGCCGCAGCCCGTGGTCGTGGGGGCCGTGAAGGCCGCCACCGGCGCGGGATTGACCGTCACGTTGATCGTGGTGTCGTCGCTGCAAACACCGGCTGATGTGGTCAGCGTGACTGCGTAGGTCCCGGGGCTCGTGTAAATGTGAGTTGGACTGGTTTGCGTTGAGGCGGGTGTGCCGTCGTCGAAATCCCAGCTATAGCCGGAGATCGGCGTGCCGTTGGCGGTCGACAGATTTGTAAAGCGAATCGTGTCGCCCAGACAAATCGACGGAGTTGCGTTGCTGAAGGATGCGGTCGGCCCGTTGGCTACACTGATCAGGTTCGTGCCGGTATACGTCGCGCTGCAACCCGAAGCGTTGGTGGCCGTCATCGTCACCGTGTAGGTTCCGTTACTGGTATAAACGTGCGTCGGACTGGTGGAAGACGATGTCGGTGATCCGTCGCCAAAGTTCCAGGTATAACCGGTGGCGCCGGTCGTGCTGTTGGAGAAATTGACGGACAATGGACCGCAACCGGAGGTTACTGATGGAGAAACGGAAATGACCGGCGGTGCGGAGACAGCGACGGTCTGCGTCGAGGTCATCGTGCAACCGCTGGCGTTCGTGACAGTCAGCGTTACCGTATAGTTTCCGGATGACGAATAGGTGTGCGTCGTGTTCTGCGAATTACTCGCCGGACTTCCGTCGCCGAAGTTCCAGCTGTAACCACTGATGGTGCTCATGGAACTTGTTCCGGTACCGGAAAAGCTCAGCGATTGTCCGGTACAACCCGAGGGGGGCGTGAACGAGGCCGTCATCGCATCCACCTGTACGATGAACGGATAACGATAATGCCCCGGACAAACGGCGGCATAGAAGGTGTCGGTTGCAAAGAGCGGCGGAGTGGTATAGGAAACGCCGCTGAAACCCGTCGGCACTCCGCCAACGGCTTGTGTGTACCATTGGTAGGAAATGGTTGCCGGCGGCGTACCGCTGGTGACGACATTGATCGTAGCTGTGTTGCCCGGACAAATAACCAGCGGAGTATAAATGAACTTGTAAGCGGGAACGCTTTCGTTGGGCAAGCCGGCGCCGCCCCTGGTCGCACCGTTCGGCGGAAACTCGGTCATGCTGCGGGAATTGGTCGTACCGTTCGCTCCGCCGTTCGCGCTGCACGTCGGCGCTCCGGATCCAATACCGATATAACCGCCGCCGCCGCCACCACCCGGACCTTCCGCTTCGAGATTCAGGATGTTCACGACCTGGTTGCCGCCATTGCCACCATTCGCGGAAATCGATACGCCCGATACGGTTCCTCCGGCCTTCAATATCACGGTACCGCCCGCGCCGCCGCCGCCGGCACCATCGGTACCATTGCTCGTCGACGTGCTCACGCCATTGCTGCCGTTGGCGCGGATCTCTCCGGCGCCGCTGACATCTCCGAATGAAAATAAATACGCGAGTCCGCCGCCATTACCGCCCGGACCTCCCTTTGAATCGTTCTGATCACCAGAGCCCCCGCCGCCGCCGAGGAAAATCCTGCCGGTCGAGTAATCCAGCGGACGACCACCCATGCCGCCATTGTTTCGACGCTGGTCGCCGCCCCAGGAACTATTGAAGGGTCCGAGTGAAAGCGCATTCTGGTCGGAGCTGCTAAACGTATAACCTCCGCGACCTCCACCGGAAGATGTAGAACCGGCAAAGCCGCTATACTCGAGATTCCAGGCTGCCGCCCAGGCGGCGTTCGAAACATCCGGATTTCCGCTGCCGGTCCAGGCTGCAAGGTTGCCGGCATTACCGCCGCCGCCGCCGCCAGCATTGTGTCCGTTCCCGCCGCCACCGGCGTTGATCGCCGCGCCACGACAGTAACGTCCTCCGAACATATCGTAATCGACCTGGTAACCCAGGACGCCTTCGCCTTTCTCGGCACCATAATCGTCGGTCATCCAACGATGGTTCCCGACGCCGTACCAACTGTTGTTATCCAGCAACTGGCCTCCGCGAAAACCAAGACCGGTAACATCGATTCGTCCACCGGAGTTGATGACCGTGTTGCCCTGTACTTCCAGTGCCAGCACGCCTCCGGTGCTTCCGTTCCAATTCGGACAGGTAAGAGTGCCGCCGCTGTTGATCGTAATCGAAGCATAGCGCGGCACGCGCACCACTTGCGCACGACCAACCCAGGTGTACGAGTTCTGCAGGGCGCAGGAAAGCTGAATCGATGTAGCGGTCGGAACAGCCGCAACTTCCGCGAGCTCCTGCCTTCCACAGTTGCCCATGGAGATGATCGTTCCGTAGGTGGAATCGTCGGGCGAGGTCATGCTCGCGCCCTGGATCTGGATGATCAAGACAAGATCGCCCGGTGCAAGTGCTGCAGGAAATCGTCCGTTCGCATTCAACGAACTGCTGGTAACCGTCAGCATGGAGGTTCCGGCCAGGGCGTCGGCGGTCAGTGTGGTGTACTCGTTGACGATGGTGCCGGCTGCCGTGACGGTTTTGGCGCCGTCCTTCCCCAGTTGGGCTAAAAGATTGCCCGGAAGAAAAAGGGCAAGAAGCAATACGATACTCCGGTAAGAGTAACGCCAAAGGGGGGACATGATACTGCGGGAGAGGGTTTTACCTTCGACCAAGATACGTAAAGGCGAAGGAAAAGTGACACCGTTTTGTCCTATTCCCAACGGAAAACCCGTACCGCGGCGGCATACACGACGATTCCCCAGGCTAATATGACCAGCAGGTGGGTCGAAATATCGCCAAAACCGGCTCCCTCAAAGGCAATCTTGCGCAGGGCGTCGTTCAGCCAGGTCAGCGGCAAGACATTCGCGATCTTCTGTAACCAGCCCGGAAAGGCATCAACAGGGAAGAACGTACCGCTAAGCAGGAACTGGGGAAGGGTAATGATGTTGGCAATGGGCGGAATCGTGCTTTCGTTGCGCGCAAGGCCGGAGACGACGAAACCGAAGCCCATGAACACCACCAAACCGATCGCCGACAACAACAGCATGGTCAGGAAAGTGGTCCAGCCGTTGATGAGGGTAAACCCGAAGGCGTATTTACCCAGCACGATGATCACCATCGCGCCGGCAAGTTGGAAGACGAGCCGGCTCAGGGCTTCGCCCAACACGATGTAGGTACGACGAATCGGGGTCGCGAAAAAGCGTTTCAACACCAGCGTCTGACGCAGCGAGAAGAATACGAACGCGGTTCCGAACACACCGGCGCTGAGAATGGAAAATCCCAACTGACCCGGTAGCACGAAGTCGATCATCTTATACTCCCGACCGTTCACTTCCGACTCCCGCAACTCGGCCAGAGGTTCATGTTCTCCGTTTCTGGCGACAATCAACGAATCGAAAACCGAACCCGCCGAACGGAAGTGCGCCAGATTGCCTTTGTCGATGAGGTTGGTGAGCACCGACTTGACGAACATGCCCTTCTCCCGTGAGGCGAGCGAGGTGATGACCTCCACCACACGCACCGTATCGCTTGGGTGAATATTCAATACCGCGTCAATGCGTCCTTTGATCAATTGATCGTCCAATTGTTCCTGCGGCAGGCCGCTCTTGAGCCGGATGTTAGGCAACTGCGCCACCGTGCGGTAGATCACGTTGGTGGTATCGCAGGTGGGCGCTACACCAACATCAAGCCGGATAGAGTTGCCACGGATGAATCCGAACACGACGATGAACACCAGCGGAAATCCGATGCTGAAGATCACCGCCGAAGGACTGCGCGAGATCGAACGCAGGCTGGCCTTGCTGATGGCCAGCATCGCCTTCAGTTGATTGTACCGGGGTTGTTGTGGGGCGTTCATCTTATTGGTCCCTCCAGCTATGTCCGGTGAGCGACAGGAACACGTCTTCCAAATTGGCTTTCTTCACTTCGCGCGGACGCTCGAAGCCGCTCGCCACCAATTGATCGATCAGCCGGTCCGGGGTATCGAGCGCGATGATGCGGCCTTTCTCGACAATGGCTACCCGGTCGCAAAGATTCTCGGCCTCGTCCATGTAATGCGTGGTGATCACCACGGTGGTACCCTGCTGCCGGATCTCGCGGATGAGCTCCCACAGGTTGCGGCGCGCCTGCGGATCGAGTCCGGTCGTTGGTTCGTCCAGGAATACCACCTGCGGCCGGTTGATCAGCGTGGTACAAATGCTGAACCGCTGTTTCTGTCCCCCCGAAAGTTCTTTGTATTTCGCCTTGCCCTTGTCTTCCAGTCCGACCCGTCGGAGCATCTCCATCGGATCGATGGTGACGTTGTACAGGCCGGAGAACAAGCGGAGGAGTTCGATCAGGGTAAGACTCGGATAATAGCCCGCGGCTTGCAACTGCACGCCGATGCGCTGCTTGATCTCGTTCACATCGCGGTCAACGTCGTAGCCGCAGACGCGTACACTGCCCGCGGTTTTTTCGCGCAGCGTTTCGATGATCTCCAGTGTGGTGGTCTTGCCCGCGCCGTTGGGCCCGAGGAGCCCGAAGATCTCGCCTTCGTGCACCTCGAAGCTGATCCCGTTCACCGCCTGTACGCCGGGATAGTGCTTCACCAGTTGGTCGACGACAATGATCGGCTGTTTCACGGGGCGAAGGTAAGGCTTCCGCCCTTCCGGCGATCACCGGATGAATGAAGGGTGCATGAAAGCAAAACCGCCCCACGGGGTTTCCGGGGGCGGCTTCAATGGGTTGCTGTTGCGATCAGAACAGGTTGAGTCGGCTCATCAGGTTCTCCTTGTAGGACTTGCCGATGGGAATCCGGTTTCCGTCGATGATGCAGGCGTTCTCTTCCAGCGCGCCGATCTTTTCGAGCTGCACGATGTAGGAACGGTGCACGCGCGCGAAGTTGAGCGGCGGCAACTTGGCTTCGATGTCTTTCATCGAGCTGTGCAGGATGAACTGCTCCTTGCTCGAGGTCTTGATGATGACGTAGTTGTCCAGCGCTTCGATCCAGAGGATGTCCTGGAAGTTCACGCGTACGAAACGCGAGTCCTTCTTGACGAAGAAGCTGTTGTTCGCATAAATGTTCTCCAGGAAGTTGAACAGGTTCTTGTCGGTCGTGGTCTCCGTGCCGGCTTCGCGTCGGGGCGAACCTCCGCCGCTGATCACAAACGCGCAGCCGTTGATCTTGTTGTTGACCGTCAGGATCGGGAAGGTGTTCACGGCGACTTTGTTCTCTGCCGCGCCGTTGCTGATGGTCACGGCCGAATCGCCATCCTGCTTCTGCGACTCGCCGACCACCGTATGGGCCAGGGTCTTGAAAACGGATTTGGTCTCCGAACCGGAGTTCTTCATCGCGACGCTGATGTCTTTGCCCAAGGCCTCCTGCTTCAGACAGCCGGTCAGCGTTTCCGCCATCTTGTTCATGAAGATGACTTTCTCGTTGGCGTCGGTGATGATCACGGCTACGTCGAGCGTGTCCAGCGCGGCGGCGAAACGGTTGCCTTTGTTCTGGAGCTCGAGGTCCTTGGTGTATTTGTAATACGCGATCTCGATCGCGGTGCGGATATCGTCTTCTTCGAACGGCTTGATGATGTAGCCGTACGGCTCCGTCAGCTTGGCGCGGTCGAGGGTGTTTTTATCGGAGAAGGCCGTGAGGTAGATGAACGGGATCTGGTAGTGCTGGTGGATCTGCTCGCCCACCTGGATGCCGTCCAGCTCGCTGCTCTTCAGGTTGATGTCGAGCAGGATGAGGTCCGGATTCAACTTCTCCACCGCGTCGAGCGCCTTCTTACCATTGGCGAACGGATCGAACGCTTCGTAACCCAACTTTTTCAAAATGCGCTGGATGTCTTTCGCGACGATGATCTCGTCCTCGACAATCATTATTTTCAAAGCAGACATAGGTCAAAGTATATCATAACCTTGTACCGGACGCCGCCCGATTAGGTTACCTTAAAATGCGTAAAAATCAAATAATCAGCCCTTTGGATACGGGAACTTAACCGTAAACCGCGTTCCGTTCTCCCGCCCGATGCTCAGCTCGCCGTCGAGCTGACTGGTCAGCGCCTGGATGAGCTGCATACCCAGCGATTCCGAGGATTCCACCGAAAATCCCTCCGGCAGGCCGATGCCGTTGTCGGTGATATCCAGCGTTACGGTCTTGTCTTCCCGCCACATCCGGATGCGGATCTCGCCGCTGCGCTGTCCGGGGAAGCCGTACTTGTAGCTGTTCGACACGATCTCGTTCACCAGCAATCCGCAAGGCATCGCCGTGTCCATGTCGAGCGCTACGTCGCACGCGTCGATCAGCACGCGGACGCGGTCGGTCTTGTCGCCGTACGACTGGTACAGGTACTGACAAAGTTTTTCCATGTACTCGCCAAAGGCGATCTCGGTAAGTTCGTCGGCCTGGTAGAACTTCTCGTGCACCAGCGCCATCGAACGAACGCGGTTCTGTCCGTCCTGCACTGCCTTAAGCGTCGATTCGTCCTTGATGTAACCCGACTGCAGGTTCAACAGGCTGATGATGATCTGCAGGTTGTTCTTGACGCGGTGGTGGATCTCTTTCAACAACACGTCCTTCTCCTTCAGCGAGGCTTCGATCTGCTGCTGCAGTTGCTTCGTGGAAGTGATGTCGGTGTCCACCATCACCAGTTTTTTCAGCCGCGCCTCTTCGTCGTACACCGGTGTCAGCGTACTGCTGATCCAGATGTTCCGCGGATGGTGGGTGGTGACGTTGGATTCGAAAATGCTCGAGTGTTCCTGCTTCAGCGTTTGCTCCACCTGCTGGTCGATGTCGCGGTAAATGGCGATCTCGTGCAGGCGCATGCCCAGCACCTTGTCTTTGGGCATCGCGTAGAGCCGGAGGAAGGCGTCGTTCACCCATTCAATGCGGGTGTCGGGCGCGGCGATGAGCACGCTGTTGTCGGTACGGCTCGCCACGAGCGAAAGCTGTTCCAGTTCCAGGTTCTTCTCGACAAGCTGCCGGGTCTTCACTTCGACGCGTTCTTCGAGCAAATGCCGGATACGACGAAAGGTGTTGCTGCGGAGGCGCACATAGATGTACAGCGTCGCGCCGAACAGCAACAGGCTGATCAGCAACAGCCAGATGTCGCGCACGAACGACGGGCTCTCCAGAAAAATGGTCAACAAACGAAAGGGCGCAGGCATAGCTTTCCGCCCGTTTATACTACTGCGAACGAAAAATGTTATCCCAACACAAAAAGAACAGGCCCGCTCTTCCGAACGGGCCCGTTGTCAGGAGAATAAGATCGATCAGCCCTTCTGTTCGAAGTCGGATGCCTTGGGCATGACGTCGCCGAACTGCCGCAGCTTGCTGCGCTTGCGGCTATAGAGGAAGTAGATGACCAAGCCGACCGCCATCCAGCCGAAGGCCACTTTCAGCGTTTGCGAGTCGAGGCCGATGATCATGGCCGTACAGATCAGCGCGCCGAGCAGGGACACGACCGGCGCAACCGGCGTGCGGAACGGGCGTTCGATGTTCGGCGCCTTCACGCGGAGGATCCAGACGCCCAGGCTCACCAACACGAACGCGAAGAGGGTGCCGAAGCTGGTCAGGTCGCCGGCAACGTGTCCCGGAACGAAGGCCGCGAAGGCGCCCACGAAGAAGAACAGGATCGCGTTGGCTTTGTAGGGCGTCTTGTAGCGCGGGTGTACTTCGCCGAAGACCGACGGAATAAGGCCGTCGTTGCTCATCGTGAAGAACACGCGGCTCTGTCCCATGAGCATCACAAGAATAACCGAAGAGAAGCCGGCCAGAATGGCGACCGTCACCGCCGTTGCCAGCCAGTGATAGCCCGGCATGTAGGCGGAGATCGCATAGGCGACGGATGCTTCGCGCCCCTTTTCGGGATCGACAAAGTCCTGCCAGTTGGCTACGCCGGTGAGCACGTGTCCGAAGAGGATGTACAGAATGGTACAAACGACGAGGGAACCCAGGATCCCGATCGGCATGTCGCGCTTGGGGTTCTTGGCCTCCTGCGCGGCAGTACTCACCGCGTCGAAGCCGATGAAAGCAAAGAAGACGATCGCCGCGCCGCCGAGTACGCCGCCCCATCCGTGCTTGTTCCAGCCGGAATAGTCGGCAATGACTTTACCCGCCGCGTCGGTGACCGGTGGTGTACCCTCCGGAATCAGGTAGGGTGCGTAATTGGCCGGGTTGATGAACTTCCAGCCGATGGCGATGAATGCCAGCACGATCGCCACCTTGATGAACACGATGATGGTGTTCACCAGCGCCGATTCCTGCGTGCCGCGAATGAGCAGCAGCGTTAATACCAGCAGGATGATCAGCGCCGGCGCGTTCAGCAATCCCTGGTGCAGGACGCCGGAAGCGTCGGTGAAGCTTTCAAAAGGTGAATGACAGAGTTCGTACGGTATCGCGCCGTCTAAGAGCTTGTTCAGGTATTCGCTCCAGGCGATGGAGACGGTGGCGGCGCCGAGGGCGTATTCCATGATGAGCGCCCAGCCGATGGTCCAGGCCACGACTTCGCCCATGGTCACATACGAATAAGCATACGCGCTGCCGGCGATCGGGATCATCGAGGCGAACTCGGCGTAACACAATCCGGCGAATGCGCAGCCGATCGCGGCCACAACGAACGACAAGGTGACGCCCGGTCCGGCGGCCTGACCGGCAGCCGCGGCAGTGCGCACGAACAGGCCGGCGCCGATGATCGCGCCGATGCCCAACGCAACCAGATTGGCCGCGCCCAGCGTACGCTTCAGGCCCTTCTCATTGTCAGCCGCCTGCGCCAGGACGTGGTCCAGGGGTTTCTTGATGAACAGACTCATACGGTTGTTTTGGATTTGAATGGGGAAAGTAGGAAAAAGTTCGCAAAAGCGGTTTCGTGTTTCGGGTTTCCAGTTTCCGGTTTCCGGTTGTGTTAATTGAGTTTGAGTGAAC
>WBZT01000461.1_pt1 | contig 32882 bp, 27 predicted proteins | sample 5204241 | NCBI WGS metagenome assembly WBZT01 (sample SAMN12344358, study PRJNA552823) | activated sludge metagenome | biome: Activated sludge suspended growth; feature: Nitrification reactor; material: Wastewater; isolation source: activated sludge from nitrification reactor of wastewater... | reverse complement strand
GGGCGGCGGGGGAGGAGCACTCTGCGCGAACGACCCATCGGAGACCGTCGCTCCTCGCTGAGCTTTCTTGAACTGGGCCTGTTCCCGGATTTTTGTGGCGGTGCCGAGCTGTTGCGCAATACCTTCCACCACTGTGGTGATCACGTCTTTCGCCACCGTATCGAGTCCACTGATGTCGCAGGTCTCCGCCCGCGCATCTACCTCGCCCGTGATCACGCTTTGCAATTTCTTGGTATGCAGCACGACACCTGCGGGATCGGCGTACGCCACGTCGAGCCCCAGCGTCACCGTGGCGGGATAGGATTTATTGGCTTTGCGCACGACGAACATGTCTACCCGTCGAAGGCCTAACGCCACATCCACCACGCCATCGATTGCCGCATCCGACGGTCCGGCTTGAATCAACACCCGCTCGAATACCTGGCCCAAGCGCTTCTTGAGTTCGGCTGCCAATGGTTCATGGATGGGTAGGACCGACGGCTCGGCACAGGCATCGCGATAGTCCAAGGCTGCTGCACCGATGCTCGGGTCCAGACGGAGCAACACCGTCAATGGGAGATTGTAGTTCGTGGACACGTGACGTGGACTGAAGTACTGGCATCCGGATGACAGAAGCAGCATCGCCATGAGCGCCGCAAGAGCACACCGGGAAGACCGCCTACCGCGATACCTGATCCAACCGCCGATCAATTGCTGCACAATAATGGTGTTATACCCAATCCGGCAAAGACATAACAACCGCAGGGCGATCGCGTTGACAGCCACAGCCTGCTCCGCTATGGTCCAGCGCGTGGTTCCGACCAACGCATCGACCAACTGTTCGCCGCCCTCATGGTCTTGGACCGCTGTGGCCGACCTGATCCGGCTACGCAATCAATCAGGCACCTGGCTGTTGATGTGGCCAAGCCTGTGGGCGCTGGTCCTGGCCAATCACGGTCGCCCGCCTCTCTGGTTGGTGTGCGTCTTCGCCCTTGGTTCGTTCGTGATGCGCAGTCTCGGCGTGGTGATCAATGACATGGCCGATCGCGATTTCGACAAGCATGTGGCGCGCACGAGTCAGCGGCCACTGGCGGCCGGCAGATTGACCGTCGGGCATGCCTTGGTGGTCGCGCTCTGGTTGGCGCTGATCGCGGCAGGCCTGGTCTCCACACTCAACTGGTTGACCATCAGCCTCAGTCCGATCGCCCTGCTCCTGGCAGCGGTCTATCCGTTCTGCAAACGATGGATCCACATGCCGCAAGCAGTCTTGGGCATCGCGTTTGGCTGGGGCGCCATTATGGCCTGGGCGGCCTCTCGCGCCACGATTGATCCGCAGGCCTGGTGGCTTTTCGGCGCAACAACCTGCTGGGCGGTTGCGTACGACACGATTTATGCGCTGCAAGACCGTGAGGATGACCAACGCATCGGCGTGAAATCGTCCGCGCTGCTCTTTGGCCCAACAGTTCCACTGGCGGTCGGGCTCTTCTTGACTGGAATGATGGGATGTCTGCTGACGGCCGGATACCTGTCCGGCCTTGGAATGGGATGCTATCTGATGCTCGCCCTAGTCGGAGGGATCTTTCTCCGGCAGGTGCGGCGCTTAGGGTTCTCCATCGCGCCGCACGCAGCCTTCGAAATGTTTTATCAGCACGTGTATGTCGGAGCCGCTATCCTCATCGCGCTATGGATCGGCACGTTCGGCACATCACCGTGACCTATTCCTCGCTGACCTTGCCCAACGGCTTATCCGGCTTTGGCGCGCGAAGAGTCTTGAGATACAGGGCGACCGCCTTGGCATCGGCATCATTGAGGCCCAGGCTCGGCATGCGGGTATCGGGTTTCATCGCCTGCGGATTTCGCAGCCACCGATAGACCCAGGTCGGATTGAGTCGGTAGCCCGCCCGATCCAGCGCGGGACCGACCTTTCCACCATCTTCCCCGATCTTATGGCATCCGTTGCAGCCGTACTTGGTCACGTAGAGCTGCTTTCCGATCTCCGTCATTTTAGCGGCCACATCCGGCTTCATGTTGAGATCAGGACGCGCGATGTTGACGCCCTTCCCTGGTCTCGTGGTGAAGTTCGCGAGGGCCGCGGTAGCCTGATCGAGTTCCTTCTTCGCCTGGCCCATAGCCTGAACTTCCTTGGCATAGGCGTTGTCGTCGACTTCCACGCCTTTCTTTTCGGCCTCGTCGTTGGCTTTCTTTTCGGCTTCCTGCTCCAAACGTTCTGCCTCCTGATATTTTTGCTCGGCAGACTGCTTGGCTTCTTGGAGTTCTTTCTTGCGGCCTTCCACGTTGAATTCCAATTTTTTGCCGTGTAAGGAGCGCACGTATCCGACGATGCCCCAAATCTCTTCCTCTGACAGCGTGTACTTGAAGGTCGGCATGGTCGGCACGGCGAACTCGTCGTCACCGATCTTGTCGCCGTTCGGGCTCGTGTCCTTCATGTCGCGAGAAATGGTATTGAAGATATCTTCGTCCTTGAAGGTACCCATTTCCGACTTGTTCGAGAGGTCTTTCGGCTTCGGGTCGGACATGGAGGACCAGTTGAAGCCCTCGTTCTGCTTCCCCGTTTCGCCGTGACAGTGCATGCAGTAGTGCGCGTAGAGCTTTTTGCCCTTGGCAGCCTGTTCACTCTGCATCATCGAACAACCGGCACCGATGAGGCCCGAGAGTCCCACTACCCCGACGACCGCTCCAAAGACGCGTATTCTTCGCCACGCCCTCATGCTCCCGACCCTTTCTTTAAACGTCTCACGAGAGCCATCTCGAATCCCAGCGCGAGGCCCACCGCGAGTAATGCGTACATGTACGGCGAATAGTCCGGTGGTGCATCGGCACGGAAATACCACCAGGATGAGATCGCTTTTTCAGAGCCCTTTTCTTTCGGCTGGCCGCTCTCCATTTTTTTGCCGTCCCAGACAGCGAAGGCGATGCTGCCGAATTCCCCGGGCTTGAATTGGGTATCCTCTGCAACATGCTCCGTGTTCAATGGACGCGAAAACACGACCTTCCACACACCGGCCTGATAGACCCCCTTGGCCTTCACATCCTGATGACTGTGCGGCTTGAGCGTGCCGAATCCTTTCGCACCCAGGTCCGAGCCTTTCCCGTCTTTATTTTTCCAGTACCAAATATTGACCGGCCCGCCCTCGACCTGCGCCATAGGCTGACCGTGCGCGAAGTGCGCCTTGGTATCTCCGACCATAAACTCCAAGGCGGCCGCATCATCGGGATCTTCAGAGGGATCCGAATATTCCAGCATAATGGCGACGGTGGTGCCATCGTGGAGGCCACGGACCTTCACACTTTTCGCGGTCACTTCCGTGATCCGAACCGGCCAGTGGACTTGAGGAGACATGGGGAATTCGGACACGGAGGCAGTAGCCCATGCCGCGGCCGTGGGATCGTCGGCCGGAAGGGGCCCCTTCACAAGTCCCGCGCGCACCGCGACGCTTTGCTGACTATAGGCGGGCTGCACTTCCGCCGCCACGCACAGCCCTAGAAGGCCGACGGCTCCAACCCACCATCTCTTTCCTACTCTCCTCACTCGTGCCATACGTTCCCCTTAAAATTACTCCGCAATCTCTGATCGGAGAAATTACTCGGACTCATCCCAGGTTCTCGGTTTCTGTCCGGCTCCGTCATATTCGCCCATAATCACTTTCCAGATGTCCTCGTCGGACATTTCCAGTTCCCATCGCGGCATGGCCGTTTTCCATGGCATCCCTTCGACAGGAAGGCCGACGCCTCCCTTCTTGATGCGCCAGAACAGATAGCTTTCCTGCAGCATGGCAATGGTTGTCGGGTCCTTAAAATTGGCGGGCGGTGGCGTAAATCCCGCGGCCGCGAAACCCTTGCCATCAAAGTTGCCGTGGCAAGGGGCGCAACGCGACGCGTACAAGCCTTTGCCATACATAATATTTTCCGGCGTCTTCGGTACCGGGTTCGACAGTCCGGTGTATTCGCCGGGAGGAGCAGGGTGAATCGTGCGATTTTCACCGGGAGGCGCATCGCTGGAAGCCGTACTCCCGTAAGTCTGCCATCCGACGAGAATGGGAAAGAGGGCCAGCACGAGATAGCGCGCGCTACTCAACGCACCCCCGCTTTCTCCGGTTAAAAAGCGCAAGATGGGCTGAAAAAACGCATCTTTCGATTCGCCGCTCAAGGTGGCAAAGAGCACCGCACCTGACATCACCAGCATCAGGTAGAGAAAAATCAAGCTAGACGGCAGCGGCGCGCTATGCGGCAAGACCGGAACGATAAATTTCAAGAACAGATAGATACAGACCGTCAGAATGATGGGTCTGATAAGTACGCCTCCCATACCATCCTCCTCTACTTCGCCGACAATAACTTATCGTGCCTGGGCCACTGCGACCGTACCGGCATCCGCAGCCTTCACCGGTGCCGCGCTGGGGCGCGGTAGATCCAGCTCCGAAGGGTTCACGCTGATCGGCTCACCGCTCATTTGCTGTAGGAACGCGATGACCGAGAGAATTTCGTTCTTCGATAGGCCAATCGGGTTCTTATTGATGTACGGCATCCTGGCCGGATACTCCTTCGGCACTCCTTCATGGCGATAATCCAAATACAGGTACGCCTGGGGTTCCGTCAGGCTTTCGAAGATGAATTCACGGGAGAGCTTCGCGCCGATACCTTTAAGATCAGGACAACGGGCCGATTCGCTCGGGCCAATTGAATGGCAGAGCGCACATTGCCCCTTGCTAAAGAAGATCTTCTGTCCGATGGAAGCCATGTCCGTCGGAGTCTTGATGTCGGCGATATTGATACTCTCTTCGGCCGGCGGCAACGAGGCCATCTGCGGGACGGCCAAAGCAACGAGTGAAAATAGGCCGAGGACAATCGCGACAAAGCCGATGACCCGTAGGAATTGGCTCTTGATGAAGAGCAGAATCACAACCCCGAGTCCGACTACACACAGACCGATTAGCTGCAGTTTGACAACTTCGCTCATAAGTCCTCAACAAAGGATAATGATCACGGCTTCCTCTGCGTATCTGAAGAGGAGGCTCGGCACATTCAAACCTGACGCTGCCCTTCATTGCCGTCGGTGGCAGGACCGTCCAACACCGGCGAGCCTCCCGCCATGGCCGGTATCCCACCGGGTTCGGTGGAACTCTTGGCGCTCGCGGCAGCCTTGGCCTTGTCGCCCATGGTAGCGACCCAAAAAATGAAGGCCACAAGTAAGCAGAAGAGGAACGTGTTCAGCGCCATCAGCGCGGCGGCATAGCCGAGCGCAGGAGAGAAGGCGTACTGAGAAGAATCGCGCATGACACCGTAGACGTGCCAGTGGACTCGGGATGAGGAACGGGCATACCCCATCAGAGTCATCAACAGGATGACCATAACCGCATTCAACACCAGTGAATAGCCCGCCCGTGGCGGCATGCGCCCCCACACCATTTCGGTGGTCGTCTTGGCACTTTTCAGGAGCAACGCCGTCAGCGGAGTGATGGTCAACATCACGAAAATGACGATGGCGACCTGAGACGTCGAGAAGTAGTTGATGCGAATAATGGCGGGGACGAAGTAGCCCCACACACCAAGCACGATCACGGCAAGTCCGGCGAGGACCAACACGGCACCCATCACAGACTTTGCCACTTTGGCCCACCCTGCGGTGTCTTCTTTCCCGGCGCGCCAGTACATGATGAAGCTCATAAAGGTAACGAGCACCATGAGATTCGACACCGTCATCTTGGCCGACATGACGCCGAAAACGCCGAGGAGAGGATGGTGCGTCCCGCCCATTTTCTGGGCTTCTTCCAGGCTGGCGACCAAGGAGTGGGGCGTCATCCAGACGGCAAGACACATCAACAGGATAATCAGCATCGCCATAATCGGTTTTCGATACTGCGACTCCGACCCTGGTATTCGATGCGTGATACCCATCCAGAAATAGTAGTTGGATCCAAGGAAGAGGACGCCGATCAACATGGCTTGCAGGATAAACAACCACGAAAGAAACCCGCCCATGAGTGTGATGCCCATCTGTTGGTTGTACTGGTAAATTTCGCGCATCAACCAATACCCTGCGAAGGGGAGCGGCAACAGACCGAAAACACCGATGAAGTTCCCGACGTAGCCCATCCAATCGTAGTGATAGCGTTCTTCCGCGCTCTTGGCCGACAAGTAACGAATACCTGCGTAGGCTCCGCAGATGTAGCCCCCTAGCACCACGTTCGCGATGATGCGGTGAATGTTCACCGGCCACCAGGTAGGATTCCAGGTCGCAGCCCAGGCCCGTTCAAAATCCGTCCCTTCTGCAATGACGACCGGGCTCGCCTGAAAAGTCGCCCAGGAGTTGGGAACGATCATGATGAAAAAGGCAAACACGTTCAGCATAAAGCCCAAGAAAATGTGGAATTTCTTCCCATTGCCCTCGGACATGGCATCCCAGCCGTACCAGTAGAGGTACAACGTGGCGGTTTCTACGAGGAAGAGTCCGCAGTAGACGAGGAATGAAGGGAAGAAGATATCCGTCAAATAGGCCATCAGTTTCGGATAGAAGCCGATCAAAAGGAACAGAAGAATGCCCCCGAACAAAGCGGTGGTAGCGTACGACGACGTGAGCAGCTTGGTGAACTCCTTGGCCAACTTATCGTAACGCTTCTCACCGGACTTCCAGCCGACGACTTCACATAACCAGGCGAAAATCGGCACACCAAGCACAAATCCCGCAAGAAGAAGATGTAGCTGCGCGATGATCCACACCAGGTTCCGACTTCCGACATAGGGAATGTCCCGATAGGCGGTCGGTGCTTGGGCAGCCACATCCTGAGCCATCACCAGGTCCGGCACCCCCATCCAGCCGAGCACAGCGACGCATCCGGCCAGCATTGCGATATTCCCCGCCTTGTGGCGCACCTGATTTTCGATAGTCCGCCCTTGGGTTCTCATTGTTCTCACCTCGTCGTTCGCCATGATGTCACTTGCTTCCCGCCGGTTTTACGGCCGCTGGCTGCGGAGCCTTCGCCTCGTGTTTCGTCGCTCCATCTTTGACACTGGCTTTTTCTTTTCCGCCTTTTTGCTTGTCCTTCTCGTCTTCCGCCGTCTTCTGCTCCAGCGCGGCGATCTTCACCTCGGCGTCCTTAAAGGCCTTCTCACCTTTGGTCAGGGATTTCTGTGGGTCGAATGGAGGCGCGGGGGCGACAGCTTCAGGCTTACAACATTCATGCGGATGGGGAGTCGACACTGGCAGCACCATCCAGAACAGCACGCTCATGACGGCGCCGGCGGCAGTGAATGCCGTCAGCATGAGACTTTGGTCTGTGGGCACACGAAACATATCCCAGCGCCAGATCAAGGCTTGATAGGTATCGGATGCCGGTTGCGCGCTTGCCGCCCGGCCCTCAACAAGTTTTCCCAGAATGATAAGGCCGATGTAGGTGAGGGCCAACAAGACCAGTAGGGAAGCGCTACCCCACGCCGTAAACTCCAAACCGATCCGTTCGGCAACCGGAAGACCCTTCAGCATATCGAGGTCTAAAATTGACTTGGTGATGGACTGGGCAAGATCCGTCGCGCCGCTTTCTATCACCCACAGTAGAGGAAGATAGAGGGCTCCAGCCAGGGCGAAGCGTACCCACAGGCTGATACCGAGCGAATCCGGTGGCTCCAACCGCAGGCGTTCGAGAAACACCGTGCGTGCGACCAACCCGATTGCCCAGATATCAATGGGAATTGAAACAAGGAACAGGAGGGGAAGACCGGTGCCTTCGCCGAAATGAAATCCGGTGAAGAGCGTAATCAGAAAAAACGCGAAGACGCTGACCGGACTGATCAGCAGCATCAGGAAGGTAATCCCGAGCTTAGTCTCCAGATGGATCGTCCCCATCGCCATGAATAACATGGCGAATGCCATCTTGATCGGCAAGGAGGTCCAGGAGGCGGCCCAGAGAATACTCAGCCCCAATTTGAATGACGACATCGTCTCTCGACCAGTCATGTGCCCAAGACCCTCCGCCTATTCCAAAAATTCGCGGTTGATGATTGCCGCCACGGTGAAAATCAAAATGCTCGCCATGACCACGATCCAGCTGATCAAGGCGATCGGCCGTTTAAAGATGTTGCGCTCTGGGTCACGGTCAATGAATGGCAACGCCGCTAGAAGCGCCATAAAGGCACCGGGGAGCGCGATGGCGCCAAGAAACTGACCAAACTCTCCGGCGAACACCTTGAGACGCAACAGCTGAAAGAGAAAGAGGAAGTACCATTCCGGCTCTGGATGATAATCGCCCGGATCGGGTGTCGCTTCTTCCAGCAGCACAATCGGCTCCCAGAATGCCAGGCTGCAGATGCACAAGAAGACGGCAACCATGCCGACAATGTCTTTCCAAATCTGACGCGGGAAGAAGTAATCAGTCTTGGCCTTGATTTCTTCCACGCTTCCACGGAACGGACCAGCCGGTCCGGCCTTGCGGAACAGAAAGAGATGGAGACCGGCCAATCCCATCAACGCAGCCGGCAAGACCATGACGTGGATGACAAAGAACCGGCTCAATGTCATCTGCCCGGGTGTGGCGCCGCCTTTGAGGAAACGAGCCATGAAGTCGCCGAGGAGCGGCGTTTTATCCATGATTTCCACGCCGACCGTCGTGGCCCAATAGGCCCGCTGGTCCCAGGGAAGCAGATATCCGGTGAACCCGAAGCCCATGACGATGCCGAAGAGAGCCAAACCAACCAACCAGATCAGCTCACGCGGTTTTTTGTACGCCCCCCAGAGGAAGACTTGGGACATATGCGCAAACACGCATACCACCATCGCCGTTGAGCCCCAGAAGTGATAACTCAGCAAAAACCATCCATAGTCGACCGTATGAATGATGTATTGGGTGCTGGCATACGCGTGGTCGGCGGTCGGAACGTAATAAAACATCAACAGAATGCCGGTCACCGCCTGCATAATGAAGATGAAGAGCAATACAGAGCCAAAGACATACGCCCATCGTGACCCGCCAGGGACGGGCTCATTGAGCATTTTGGCCTGCAACGTCTTTAGCCCGACGCGCTCGTCGACAAAGGCAAAGACTTTTTCAATGGCTGAGGGCTGCGTGGTCGTCGGCTGCGTAGTCGTATCCATTAGACAATCCGAACCTGGGCCTTGGTGCCCGCCTTGAATTCCATATCGATAATGGTGATGTCACCGGTTGCCGTAACCTTAATCGGAAGTGGGTCGAGTGGCCGCGGCGCCGGCCCATCGAGCACTTTACCTGCCGCATCATAGATGCTCAGGTGACAAGGACAGAGAAACACCTGGCCGAGGATTTTGTGCGTCCGCCATTTGAATCCGCAACCCAAGTGCGGACATTTACCTGAATACGCGACAAATGGGACATCTTTCTTGTTCGTCCAGATATGCTTGCCGGCCGAATCCCGGAACTCCATATCCTTCCCCTGATAAATGGACTCCAAGACCTTCGGAGTCGCCTTTAGGACCCAGACGTTCTTGTCGATTTCCTGTTCCGGCATGTACGCTTCTTTCACCTTGCGCTTATACTTGAACTGAACCCCGACATCGTCCTGCTTGATCTTCCCGGAATTTCCGATCTTGAGCCATTCGTTGTCGAACGGGGAATACATGGGCTTCATGAGATAGCGCAGGACCGGGAACGCCAAGGGAAAGCCGATCAGAAAGCCGATGGCATGGGTAAAGTTGGCAAAGAAGGTCCGGCGCTTGACGCTTCGCTCCAGCTCAGGGAACGGGACCAAGACTTCTCCCGGCGTGACGTGGATACGCTCCTCAAGGTGAGCGATTTCCACCTCATGGGTCGTCACATATTCGTCGCGATTGAACAACGGGAGCGCCGCATACTCGGCCAAGCTCAGGCGCAGCGACACGGCGTCTTGCGTCACTGCCTGGACCTGCCCCATAGGCACCTGCCGCTCCGGAGCAGCTCCGGGACCGCCACCCACGACGATATGACTGATGTCGTGGGACAACGGGTCCATGATGACCCGACTGACTTCCCCGACTTCACCATCCGTACATCGAACTTTTGATTTGAGTTTCGGCTGCATCATACTCACTTCATCTTGATCGGCTTCGGAGTATTCACCGAAGCATTCTTATATCCAGCCAACCAGGCCGCCAAGGCATCGACGTCTTTCGGCTCCATGAGATCCTTGTACTTGTCGGGCATTTTGCCCTTCTCGTACTCCTGCTCAAAACCTTCCGCCTTGTAGCTCTTCGGATCGAGAATCTTTCGGGCAATTTCCGCGGCGGGCAACAGATTACCGATGTTATCCAGCTCAGGACCGCGCTTCTTTCCGCCTTCGCCGTTCAGCTTGTGGCAGTTGTAGCACTCCTGCAGTTGCCACTGCTCTTCGCCGAGTTTCGCGATATCTCCGCTCGCAGCCGCGGTGGTCGCGGTTGGCGCGCTCTCCCCGCCGGCCTTTTGATCGGCAGGAGCGGTAGCAGCCCCCAACGCCTGCAAGCGAGCGGTCAACTCCTTCGCTTTCTCGTCGAGCGCCTTGGCGCGCTGCATCAACACCTCGACCTTGCCGGCCTCATAATGCTCGCGCTTCGGCTTCAGGATTTTTTCGATCTTCCCCTTTTCGTCCTCAGGATCATATTGCGGCCACATGGAGGCACCGGCGATATAGACCACAGAGAGAATGGCATAAAATACGAGCAAGGCCCCGACGGCCTTCACTCCACCAAATGGCTTGAGCGTCGGAAAATCGAGGATCATGAAGACCACGGCGCCAAGCATGGCATAGCCGAAAAACAGCGCCTGAAAGACGAACGGAAAACCCAGCGCATTGGTGGCACCGAACAGAATGCCGCCGATGACGACTCCCACGACTAACTTTTTAATAATGTTTCCCATGAATGCCCTCGTTTAGCGCCCTTCCAGTATGGTGACCGCCCTACTTGGCCCCTGCCGGAACCGGGCTCCCCTCGTGCGCATGGCCCTTTGAATCCGATGGGCGCAAGGTCACGATGATCGCGAAGCTAACCACTGCATAAAACACGATGGTAATGCCGGTGATCCACCAGGCGGAATACGACAGCGTCGGCGTGAAGGATTCCGCGGTGAAATCCGGCAGCAGGTTGTACGTATGGAAGTACTTCCGCAAGAGGGATCGCACAGCACCCATCAGACCCATGGTCCAAATCGCACTGAATGCCAGGAAGACCAGAACGAATTGAGATGCAAAGTCGATCTTGCCCCACACGATCGTCCCCTGCGAGACGGCTCGGTTGTAGATGACGTAGTTGACGACCGTGACAAACACCAGCGTGAAGGCGGCAGAATTCTTCGCCGGCATGAGCGCGAGGAAGTTCCAATCTGACGGCAACTCCAACTCCGCCACCAACTTTGCGCCCGTGGGCACGAAGCCGTGCGGCGTCATCCAGATCGCATTACCCACGACCACCATCAGGAAGCCGATCTTGATGACCGTACTTGATGAGACGGTCAACGGGACAAAGCGGCCAAGAATCACCGGCGCAAGCAAGAGCGGCAACAAGAACGCCAGGGACGTGGGATCCGGCACGGGATAGTCGGTCAGAACCTTTGTCATGACGATCGGCAACAGGACCATGACCATCGGCGCAACCACCGTCATCCGAACCCGCTCCACGCCTTCGATACGTTTCATGCTGAGCCAGATGTAGTAGTTGCTGGCTAGGAAGATCAGCCCGATCATTGCGCCCTGCATTTCGAAAAACATCGACAACTGGTCGGCCATCATGTACGGACAGATGGACGCGTCATAGTCGCACAATTCGTACGCGAGCAAGTAGCCCATGAACGGCAAGAACAACAAGGCGCCGACGCCGATCATATTGCCGACAAACCCCATCCAGTCGTAGTAGGCCCGATCCTCTTCCTTCTTCGAGCCCATGAACATATACGCAGCGATAAGTCCGGCCACGAAGCCTCCGAACGTCACGTTGCCGACGAGGCGGTGCAAATTCAGCGGCATCCAGCTGTAATTGAAGACCTTATCCCACAGAGAGGCGGTCGCCAAAAATTCGGCCGGGGAGATACCCTCGGCACGCACCGGGGTGTTCATAAAGGAAGTGGGAGCGTCGATCACAAACAGGGTGATCGAACCGATGAGATTGAGCAGCACCCCAAGAGCAATGTGGCGCGCCTTCTTTTCACCTTTCCACGCATCCCACGTGTAGAAATACATGTACAGAACGATCGTTTCGCCGATAAACAAGAGCGGGTACACGACCGCGAAGATCAAGAAGAAGTGATTGATGAGCCAGGTCGTAAATTGCGGATAGGTCGCCAGCAACACGAAAATGAAGAGGCCTCCGGTCAACGCGGTCATGCTGTACAGGATGACCGTGACTTTCGTGACCTCTTTCGCCAATCGGTCATAGCGAGGATCCTGTTTGCGGTACCCCAGCCATTCCGAGATGACCACGAAAATCGGGGCACCCAGAATGAATCCCGCAAAAAGAATGTGGAGTTGAGCGACGATCCATACCGCCGTGCGATTCCCGGTATACGGGAATTCCACAGGGGGCGCACTGGGAGCCTGGGCGTAGGCCACCCCTCCCAATACCGCCACTAGCGCGAACATAACCAACAAACAGCGCTGCCAGATTTTCATGATGTCTCGCCGCTCCTCCTCATTCCAACCGATTGACCCCTGACTCGAACCGCACGCCAGGCGCGAGTTACTTCACCTGATCCGCGGGCACCCACTCCTTCTTATTGACATCCCAGCCTTTGCCGGCCAGGCCGAAGGACCGCTCGAACGCCAGGATCTTCCATCGATCCTCTTCAGACAACTTGCTCTTCCACGGTTTCATCTTCGTGTTCGGCACGCCTTCCGAAATACGCCAGAACCAGACGGAGTCCGAATACAGCTTCATGCGGTCGCCGACGCGGAAGTCACGCGCACCCGCCTTCACCGGCTTGCCGTCCTTGCCGTGACAGCTGGCGCAATTGACATCGGGATTCTTCCCGCCGATGTACAACTCTTTCCCTTCTTCCAGGATCTTCGGATCAGTCCACCAGCCGGCAGGCATGTGCTTATCGGCATACTCCGCAGGAGCCGGAGGCGGCGGAACGACCGGACCTTCACCGCCCCCCTCACCACCACCGCATCCGACCACACCGAAACCGAATCCGAGAATGCCGACCATCAACGCCAACCTCTTCATGCCTGCTTGTTTCATAGAAGAACTCCCGCTCCTTTCTTCATGTCTGCACCCATTCAAGCGCAGACACCCATTACCATCGACAGAAAAAAAAGACGCTTCCCTGAGGCACACACAGCAGCCTCAGCAAAAGCGTCAAGACTCACAATACAACGAGGTCACGTTTGGACTTCCCCGCCTGCTTCCTGCTATTCGATCCGGCGAGGAACAATGCCCCACGGACCGTGCCCTATTTCTGCCGCTTGCCCTGCCCCTTCCTTCGCCGTTGCTCTTCACGCATCCGCTTGCGGGAGATCTTTAGCCCAATCCATCCCACAATAGCAACAGCCGCAACCCCCAGCCCGTACAACAACCACTGCGGAGGACCGAGATCGCGCTCACACCCACTGCCGAAATCGACCCGAAGCTTCCGTTCGGTCTCCAGATCGTTCGGATCGAACTCAATCTTTAGATTCTTCTGCTCCCCGCCGGCTTCAACGAGCAGCGGGTCACCGACATTGTCGTTATGAAGATGCAGGGTGACTTTATAGTACCCGTCATCATCGGTCTCCACGGTCTGACCAACCGTGATTCGGGTGTCCTTAACCAGCACCTCGACCTTGGTACTGGGGCGGCCGTCTTTTCCGCAAACAAACCCTTCGACCGTAAACCGGTGGTCGGCTGCATGACTCGCAAACACCACCGAAGGAACGAGCAGCGCACCGATCAATCCCCAACAGGCCTGCCGAACGGAATGACCAGCAATTCTCCTCCGTTCTTGCATCTACTCGACCCGTGCCGGACTCGTTATTGGCCTCACACACATCTTGAGAAATGCCATGCTTCGAGAGGCCTCTTCGACACGGATTCGCGCCAATTTTGAGGCCGACTCTTCTAGCACAGCCCCCCCTCTTTGTCAACAAATGGATGGAGTCAAACGGATGGAGAAACGACGGAAGAAGCGGGCAAAACTGATCACGCGGGACGGATAAAACGGGAAGCCATCGGAGCAGAAATCACCGTGCGATGCGCGGCGAGATCGGCGCCTGTACACAGACCAGATCGACGACTACAAATGCCCCCGCGCCTTCGCATCGGCAGCGACACGATCCACCTCCTGACGTCGCTCCGTATCTTTCTTGGCCATCCACGCTTCCCACGACTTTCCAGTCGCCGTGTCTTCCCCGGTAAAGGCGATCGCTGCAATCTCGGAATAAGGAATGGTCATCGTCCCGCTGCTGGTTGCAGGAAACAGTTCAATCGTCGGTTGGTCACCCGTCGACGCTCGATTGAAGAGATACCCGATCACTCGATCGCCCGACTTCAGCTCAACGGTGATATCCCCCCGGTAGTCGAAGGCGAGCTCGATCGCCCCAGCTAACTCTTCAGGGGTGGCGGGCCGGAAGACCCGCCCTTCCAAACTCCCGGTCTCCGGCGCATGGTATTTCGCATCAGTCATGGTCGGTGCTCATCGCCTCGTACAATGTGATAGATGTTGGGCGACGCGTTCGGCCGGCCGGGCGGCCGAACCACGTCACTGTGGCGGTCATCGAGATCAACCACCCGGTTATCGCGCGTTGGGCAACAGGGTGATTTTGACGGTTTTCGTGAATCCGGACAGGGAACCGAAGGTGTCCTCCACCGCTGACGCCTCATAGCCGCAGTGCACCATGCAGTCTGCGCACTTTTCATTCCGCCCGGTGCCATAGGCCTCCCAATCGGTCTTCTCCATCAGCTCGCGAAAGCTTGACGCATAGCCCTCTTGCAGCAAATAACACGGCCGTTGCCACCCGAACACGTTGTAGGTGGGGTTCCCCCAAGGCGTGCACTGGTACTCGCGCTTGCCCATGAGGAACTCCAGGAACAACGGAGACTGATTGAACTGCCAGTCGCGCTTTCGATTGCTGAGGATCTTCGAAAACAATTCGGTCGTCCGGCTGCGCTTGAGAAAATGCTGCTGATCCGGGGCCTTCTGGTAGCTGTAGCCCGGCGAGATCATCATGCCCTCAACACCCAGCCCCATCATTTCATCGAAGAACTTTCGGACGCGTTCCGGGTTGGCATCGTCGAACAGCGTCGTATTGGTCGTGACCCGATGGCCACGTTTGAGTGCCGCCTTAATCGCCTTCACCGCCACATCGTAGACCCCGTCGCGGCAGACCGCCAAATCGTGCTCGTCGCGCAAGCCGTCCATATGGACGCTGAAGGTGAGAAACTTCGACGGCGGATAGTCGTCGAGTTTCCGCTCCATCAAGATCGCGTTCGTGCAGAGATACACGTACTTCTTGCGCTCCACGAGGCCGCGCACGATCTCCGGCATTTCCGGATGGATCAGCGGTTCGCCGCCCGGGATACTGATGATCGGGGCGTCGCACTCGTCTGCGGCCGCCCAGCATTGTGCCGGCGTCAACCGCTTATCCAACACATGATCCGGATACTGAATCTTGCCGCACCCCGCACAGGCGAGATTGCAGCGAAACAGCGGCTCGAGCATGAGCACGAGCGGATACCGTTTGACCCCCCGGAGTTTCTGGGTCAACACGTACTTGGTCACTGTATACATCTGGGAGACTGGAACAGCCATCCCGTTCTCCTATTCTGATAAATGTGAATGTGAGTACCGACTGAGACTTCCGGCCTTCTAGCAGAGAAATCGCGCGGATTGTACCATTGCGACTGAAAAATCGTCAATTTGGGCGAGATCGGTCCGGCAGGCCGCCGGTCTTCCGGGCACGCAACTCCAACGCATAGGCAAGGACGATCGCAAGACAGAGGCCTGCCACGCCGGCGACGGCCGCATAGAACACCGGGCGCGGCTTGATCTGTTTATCTGCCGGAACCGGTGGGTCCAACACCTGCACCGTGGGCGTATCGCGCGCTTCGGTGATCTTCGCCTGTTCGTATTGCGAGGTAAGCAGCGCGTACAACGTCTCCTGCACCTTCAACTCCCGGAGCAGTCGCCCATATTGCAAGGCCAAATCCGGCACCGTCACCATGGCGGGATGCAACCTACCCCCCGCCGGTGCCCCCTTGCCTCCCCTGCCGGATTCCATCAATCCCAACTGCTTTCGCAACTCTTCGATGCTGGAGCGGACACGGGAGAGATCGGGATTGTCGGGCGAGAGATAGCCTTCCATCACCTGCAACTGCACTTCCTGGGCGGTGATTTGACCCTGAATCATGGCGGCAGCTTCGATCATGGCTTTCGACTGCGCCTCCACGGCCACCGCCTTATTCTTCGCCTGAAAATCCCGAAGCGCCTCCTCCGCCTTGGCCATCGTGTCCATCGTCTCATTGAGACGGCGTTCCAGGAAGGCACGATTCTGCCCGGCCTTGCTCACATTCAAGGTGCGATTCAACCGGTCGAGACCGGCCACAAAATAGGCCGCGATGTCGGCGGCCCGCTGCGGACTGACATCTTCCACCGTCACCTTGATGACCTTCTCTTTCGACAGGCTAATCCGCACCCGGTCCGCCAACTCCAGACGAGTGTCATGCATCGTCCGTTCGTCATACAACGCCATCAGGCCGAACTTGGCGATCACCTCATCCGCCATGACCCGGGATTTGAGAATCGCCACAAACACATCGGTGGGTGTCGTCGGCATATTCGGCAGGGTGGCGCCCAGATTCTGCGCCATCCCTCCGGCGCCTGTGGCCGTGAGCAGAGCGGCAAGCCCTCCGCTTTCCTTGGAATCCAACTGGGGCAGGAGCGTCGCGGTCGACTCATACCTCTTGGGAAGCAGAACTATGCTCACCGCATACGTTGCGAGGAGGAAGACGAGGACGATCGCTGCCACCAACCCACGCCGCCGCGACAGCACGCTCCAGAGGTCGAGCGGCCCGACCGGCGAAGGGACGAGCGGACTGGATCCATGACCGTGAGTGGGCGTCATGGCAACCTGGTGTGATTCCAGCACTGGACCCATCATGCCGATCCTATCCGGCTTATCGACCGACTACGGCAATGCCGGCCGCCGTGAGGGCCACGCTGCCGATGATACTGGCCACCGTTTGCCATAAGGCAAGCTGCGGCGTTCGGGCTTCGATTTTCTGCGGAACGACAATCGTGTCCCCGGAGCGCAATTCTTTGACGGCGAGATAGGCGGAGTCCGTGGTCCCATTCGCGCGCATCACATACATTTCTTTCTTGTTGGCATCCTCGGTCACGCCCCCGGCCTGACGCAGGTAATCGTCCAACCCAAAACCGGGCCGATACACCACCGTGCTGGGGTTCTTCACCGAGCCGATGATGCTGACCGTCTGCGACGGCGTCGGCATTAAAATTCGGTCGCGCGCCTCAAGGATGATGTCGTCTTCCGTGCCTTCCAGATGCTCGATCGATTCCATCCGAATCACAACCCGCCCCAACTCCAATCGGGACGTAATCGCCTCCAGTTGCTGCAGACGCAGGGACAAGACCTGCTGCTCGGCAAGGCCCCCTCCGGCAGACAAGACCGCGGCGGTGCTGAGTCCGGTGGCCCCTGCCGCTCCGCCCGCCGCCTGTGCCGTCAATCGTTGGCGCTCCGAGGCAATGAACCGCTCCAGCTCCGCCTGTTGCCTGAGCTTGACGGACTCGCGCGTCAACACCAGACCGGCGGGAAAGGCATTCGCCGTGACCCCGCCCGCCCGCTTCAACACCGAGCTCAACCGTTCGCCCGTTTCAATCGTGAAATAGCCCGGCCGCTGCAGCTCCCCCTCGACCAACACCAATTTGGGCGGACGATGCTGACTGGCCACCACCACTTGATCCAGTCGTTGAAGCAGATGATTCTCGGCGTCGTTGCCGTCGAGCAGCGCCCGAGGACTGAATTGAATGACCTTGGTTTGATACGTGACCGGGTCGGTCCTGACGATCTCCGCGCGATCTGCGTAGGCATCCATCGTCAACTGATCGTGAACCAGCAGATCCTTGACCTTCATGCCCGGGCGATATTCATAGGGACCGGGGCTTTTCACCGCCCCGACGAGACTCACCACGTTGGTGATCTGCGTCGGGAGGATGCCGATCCGCACGTAGTCCCCGTCCAACAGCAGCGGATCCCCGCCCGCGACACCGGGACGACTCTTCTCATGCCCCTGAGAAGCAAGGGCGCCGACCAGATCCACATCGACCATGATCCGACCGCGCTCCGGATCCAACCGGAAAAGATGGCACCGCTGCCGGTCCGACAGCGGCGTCAGCCCTCCCGCAAGCGTCAACAGCTCCGTCAATCGCACACCGGGTTTGACTTCGTAAATGGCCGGCCGTTTGATCGATCCGCTGATCGCCACCACCGGACCGAGCGGCGGGACAAGGACCACATCGCCCGATTGGAGGCGCTGATCGAACCGCCGGTCGCCGCGCAACAAGAAATCGTATAGATCGAGATCGGCAACCGTCTTTCCCTCCCGCATCACCTTCACCTGACGCAACGAGCCGGAACGGGCCGGACCGCAGGCGGCATAGAGCGCGTTCGAGGCGGTGGCCAGCGCGCTGATTTCGTACGCGCCGGGACGGATGACTTCGCCCACGACAAACACCTTGATGGTGCGGATCCGCGCCATCGACACATGCAATTCAAATCGTTTCAGAAGACTGCCCAACCGTGCCCGAACCGTCTGTTCCACCTGGGAAAACCGCTGACCGCCGACGGAAATCGCCCCCACCTGCGGAATCACGATCATCCCATCCCGTTCGACCGGCACGATAAAGCTGCGGTTGAAATTGGGGTCCGGCACATTCCAGATGTGGACGGCGAGGGAATCCTGCGGTCCGACGACATAATCCGGCCCCACCGGCACATCCAGCACCGGGGAGAAGGTGTTGGCCTGAGCCTCGAAGAACTCGTAGCCGAACTGCCGCACACGGCTCTTCACGCCGTGCAACACAGAAAATTCGGCAAAGGCCTCTTCGACATTGAAGTCCTGCTGCCGCAGCAATTCCGCCGTGAAGGCCTTCTTTTCCGGTAGTGGCCGCCCCGCTCCCGGCTGGCCGGGAGGTGGAGTCCCCTGTTGCGGAGGCTGCTGGCCGAGCGACGGTTGGAGCCCCGGAACCGATCCCTGGCCAAAAGGCAGCTGGGCAACACTTTTTTTCTCGCGCTCCACCTGCACTTGATACTCGATGCTCGACTTTTCCTTCTCCGCCTGCAGCTTCTCCTGTCGGCGATCCCGTTCTTCCTGCTCCTGTTTCATCCGTTGTTCGATGGAGCTGGGCAGCAAACTGCTCGGCTCGACAGGCCAATAGTCGTTCAGATTCGGCACGGTTCCCTTGCTACTCAGGTCGGAAGCGAGAGGGATCGGACAGGGCACCTGGCTGGGCACGATGGGCTGCAAGGCGGTGGGATTGGTGACGATCGCCTGCCCCAGCTGACCGCCCGTTCCGGGAGCGGTAAATCCACCGGGAGTAAATAGCCCGCCGGGCGCACCGGCTCCCGGCTGCTGTTGCAAGCCCCCCGGCACCGCCGGCTGAGACTGAAGATGTTGCGCGAGCAGTGAGGGCGGCAGCACAAAGGACGCCGCCAACATCCAAATGATGGTGCGCGCGCAGAAACTCGACCGCAGGGAGCCCCTTGCACCATGGGAAGCGTATCGACGTATACCCATAACCGCTCGCACCTCCTGCACAGGTCCGAACCGGGAACAACCGTGGCCGTACTTGAACGCGTGCGGCACCGGCGATCCGGTCCGCCTGACAAATCAAACCGGTAGCCTAAAACTGCACCGCTAAAGAAGTCCAGAACAAATGGTTCTGGGCCTGCACCCCGCCGGCAAACGTTTCGTCAAAGGGCGTAATCGCCGTGACCTGGCCGGGATTCTTCAATCGCTGAAAGGTATACCCGGCCATCACCTGCACGTCCTTGGCATACCACCAGGTCAGGTCGATCGCCGCCTCACGCTTCTTTTCATGGACCGGCTGACCCCGGTCCCGTTCCTGGATGTTGACATTCGCGCCGAGTTGCAGAGTATCCGTCAGATACCGGGTCGTGCGGATGAAGAAATCGATGCCGTCGGTGCCCATGTGATGCCCGAGCGGAAGCCCGCGGTGCCGCATGCCACTGGTATAGATGCCGTTGTTGTACCAAACTTGGCCTAACTCGGGATGGCGGCGGCGCCCATAATCCGTGTCGGCATACTCGATCCGAAGATCCAACGTATCCCCCGCAAACACCTGCGGGATGTAGATCCCGCCCAAAAAGGCGGCGCGGCTCGGCACAGGAAGTTGCGACCATTTGTCTTCCGTGGCGACCTCCCCATAGAGCTGCAGGCCGGCCGGAAACGGAATCAGGTAGGGAACCGAGGGAATCCGGAGCCGGAAATCGGCCATCGCCTGTTCATTCACATCCCGATTGCCCGTTTGATTGGGCTCCGAGATGTAGGCATCGACCACCACGCCGGGGAATGACTGGTCGCGCCCACGGCCGCCGAACTGGGTCAGCCGAGTGAGGCCGAACTCCAACCAGGGGGCCGGCAGATAGCTGAGCCGCACCCCGAACAGTTTCGCGCGTGAGAAATCCCGATTCTCCTCGAAACGACCCAAAAACGCGTTGACCTTCCAGTCCCCGAGTCCGTTGAGAAATCCCGGCAATCGAAACGGACGTTCGGTGCCGAGCTTGATCATGTCCATCGGAAACGCGTGATCGGTCAGCAACAACGATCCGTGATACCCGGGCCCCCACCACTGCGTCCCTCGCCCCACCTCCAGCGCGACATTGGCATAACTTAATTTGAGACTGAATTCGCGGAGGTAAACATTCTCACTATAGTTCGTCGCACCCAGCCCCAGCAGATGACGATTACTGATAAATTTCGGTTGGACCATCACAGCGGCCCATTCGTTCAGCTCCGCCCAGGCACGCACATCGGTCTGGTTCTGCACACCGTTGACGAAATACTCCCCCCCGCGATTTTCACGAAACCGGATGGTTTGTCCGCCGCCGATGGACGACGCGTCGACCTCCGACGTCACACGCGCACCGAACCGTACCGAACCGGATTTGTCCTCCGGGCGAGCCCTGATGGTGCCGAGACGGATCAGTTCAGGCCGAAACTCTACGAGGAGCCGCTCCAACAAGGGCTCCGCGATTGCCTCCCGGCCGTCGAGTGCCACCTCATCGGTCCGCACGCGCTCGATCGCCCTCGCCACATACTGCGCTGCCTGCATGCGGGTGAACGGTTTTGCGCCGACCAAGGCCCGGTCGATCACCTCCAGAGCGATCAACCGCTCGATGGCATCATATCCCCAATGGTGCAGTGGAAGGTTGCTGGACGCCAAGGCGGCGCCCCCGGAGATCAGCCAGAGGAAGAGGCCCAGCGTCAGCGAGCAGAAAAGGCGCGGAACGTTCACTGGGCAAGCCAAACCACAAGAGCGGCGAGGACGGGACGCGAGGGCACGATCACGTCGCCGGGTATCGGGAACGCGCAGCGAACCCACATCATGCTCGCCTGCGGGAGCCCGTAGACGACGGGCCGGCTGCGGTCACGATATCCACTGAGGGGGCAGGCACGCCTTCCGTCACTCCATTGTCGGCATCGGGAGAGCCCTCCGATGTTGCAGGAACGGGGGACGGATGGTAGCTCGGAAGCATGGTGCGAAGGAGTTCAAGCACCGTGGCCACACTCCCTTCAGCCGCCGACTCCTCCAACTGTGCCACGAGCGTGGACAGGCGCGTGAGATCGCGTCCCGAGTCCGGCACAACGGCGAGCACCTTGGAGATCGCCGTCTTCTCGACCCGTTCATGGGCGGCAACCAATTCTTCCACCAGTTTCTCCCCTGGTCTACAGCCCACATAGGCAAGCGCAATGTCCTTGTCGGGGACGAACCCGGCCAGACGGATAAGATTGCGCGCCATTTCCACCACGCTGATTTGTTCACCCATCTCCAGGACAAACAGCTCGCCACCCTTGGCCAGGTGTGCGGCATGGAGCACCAGGTGAACCGCCTCCGCCACCAACATGAAATACCGGCGCATCTGCGGATCGGTGATCGTGACGGGTCCTCCCGCCTTGATTTGTTCAAGAAACAACGGCACGACGCTGCCGTTGCTGCCCAGGACGTTGCCGAACCGCACGGTGGCAAACCTGGTGCGCGACGAGCGCCCAAGTTTTTGCAACAGCAATTCCGCGATCCCTTTGCTGGCGCCCATGACACTGACGGGATTCACGGCCTTGTCGGTCGAAATGAGAATAAAGCGTTCGACTTCATGGCGATGCGCGGCCTCGGCCACGATGCGAGTGCCGCCGACATTGTTCAACACCGCCTCACAAGGGTTGCCCTCCATCAGCGGCACATGTTTATGCGCAGCAGCATGAAACACCAGCGTCGGGCGATATTCAGCGAACAGCCGATTCATCTGGCCGACCTCAGTCACGTCTCCGATCACCGGAGCGATCGATGGATACCCGGCGGCCGTGAGTTCAGTCGCAATGGCGAACAAGCCGTGCTCATACCGGTCCAGCAACACCAACGTCGCGGGCCCTAACCGTGCGACCTGCCGGCACAACTCCGAGCCGATCGACCCCCCGGCGCCGGTCACCAACACACGCGCCCCTTGCACCAGCGCGCGCAGGGGTTCGGGATCCAAATCGACCGGAACACGGTCGAGCAGGTCTTCAACGGAGAGATTGCGGATTTGGCCGACCTCCACGCGACACTGCAACAGGTCGCGCAAGTTCGGGAGGGTTTGAATCGGCAGATGGAACGGCTCGAGCGCCGTGACCACTTCTCGAATTGTGGCGGGTGCCGCACTCGGCATGGCCACCAGCACCACGTCGGGCGCGTCCTCGGCGATGATCTCCGACAGTCGGGCGCGGCTCCCCAACACCTTCACCCCGTGAATGCGGTGTCCGACCTTGGCCGGATCGTCGTCCACGAACCCGATGGGCCGGTAGCCGGAGGAGGGATTGTTGCGCATCTCTCGCACAATCATCGCTCCCGCATCACCCGCCCCGACGATGAGGGCGCGCTTGCGGCCCGTTCCCATCCAGCCACGCTCCCGCAAGAGCCGGGGCATCGCGCGCACCCCGGTTTGGAGACAGAACAGCAGCAACGCATCGATGACAAAAATCGAAGAGGGATAGGCCCGAATGCCCAACCCCAGTCGGACTACTCCGACAAACACCAGCGTACTGAGCGCGATACTCAGCGCCAGATCGCGGACATCCCACAAACTCGTGTAGCGCCAGAGCCCGTCATAGAGCCGGAAGGGATAGAAGGCCAACGCCCGGATCGCCAACAACAGCGGAAGCAGGGTGAGGCACAACTCCCACTGAGCGGCCGGAACGACGTGATCGAAACGAAGCAGAAAGGCCGCGACATTAGATAAGGCCGCCAGCCCCAGATAGGCGACGAAGAGCAGGAGACGCCGCTGGACGGCCGTCATGGCTGTAGAAACCGGAGTCGGCATGACAGTCTCTGGACAATGAGTGACTCGACCCCCCGATGGGACCAGTCAAGAACATACTCCGTCTCCAATCGCCGAATCCAGCCCTAGGAGATATCTCAGGGCCGATTCAGAGAGGGACTGCGACCAAAGGAGACGGCTTTGCGAACGTCAGGCTGAGCGGCCAACCGCGAACAACACTTTGTAGCCGCGGACCGGCTGGTCCGATTCGATCGGGACAGGCTGCGCATAGGCCGCCATACCGTCGACCACCACCGCGGGAAACGGAACCAGGGCGCCAAAGAACAGCCGTTTGAGCAAGCGCTTCCCGGCCATGGTTGCCGGAATCAGACGCCACGCCACCGCCGCACGTTTGAGCCTGGCCACCAAGGCGGCGCGCCAGGACGCAGGCTGCGCCGGAAATGCGCCGAACAATTCGCACGTAAAGCCGGACTGTTTCAGCAGTGCCGCCAGCTCCCGGGCCGAATAATATCGGCGCGCATAGGAACTGGGATTACACTCCGGCCACTCAGGATTCACCGTGCAGAGTATGAGCTGCCCCTGCGGAGCCAGCACGCGCCGGCACTCCTTCAAAAACGTGTCGACATCTTCGAAAAAGTAGAGCGCCTCGTAACAGACGATCACGTCACGGGACCCGGCGCGCAACGGCAAGGCTTCCGCTCGAAATCGCACCAACGGGGTCGCGCCCTGTACGCTGCGGTGCGCCTGACGCAGCAAAGATTCCGTCAGGTCCCCCCCGACGATCGCCTCGGCTTGTCGCCCCAGATACACGAGCCCGACGCCGGGGCCGCAAGCGACTTCCAGCACTCGCCGGCCTCGACAACACTCCGCCGCAAACCGGTAGCGCGTATAGACCATGGCCAACGCCTCCGGCGTTACCCACTCGCCGCACGTTTCGGTCACGGGACTATAGTCGGGAGAAGTCACGGCTGCGTCGAGAAAAACGCCCGGAGTGCGGCAACAATCAAGTCGACCTGCGCCTCCGTGGTTTCGGCGCTCATCGGCAACGACACCACTTCCCGGCAGATGGAGAGGGTTTCCGGAACATCCGGGGCCGCCAGCCCCAGAGCTGTATGCTCCCACATGGGTTTCTGCCAGTGAACCAACGTCTCAATCCCCTGCTCCTTCAGATACGCGCGCAGTGGCTCGCGCACCCTGGTGCGAATGACGTAGTTCTGAAAGATGTCGTTGCGCCGCGTCTCGTCGAATTGAGGAATGCGCAGCTGCGTGATTCCGGACAGGCCCCGATGGTAGGCCGCAGCGATGCGACGCCGGTGGGCGATCCAATCGGGCAAGTGGCGGAGCTTCACGTCCAACACTGCTGCCTGAACGTTGTCCAACAACGCGGTCTGTCCATGGTAGTGGTATTCGCCGGTGGCACGGTCCTCGCCGTTATAACGCAGGAGTGTCGCCATGCGGGCCAGCGCCGCATCGTTCGTCGTGATGGCGCCCCCGTCCCCGAACCCGCCGAGCACCTTGAAGGGATAGAAACTGAAACAACCGGCCCGTCCCTGGCTCCCGGCGCACGTGCCGTCGAACGTGGCCCCCAGCGCCTGAGCCGCATCCTCGATCACCGCCAGCCCGTGCTTGTCGGCCAGCGCCAGGATGCGGTCCATCTCACAGACCCGTCCGTTCAGGTGCACAGGAAGCAGCGCTTTGGTCTTCGGCGTGATGGCGCGCTCGATCAGGTCGACATCCATGTTGAAGTCCGGGGCCACGTCGATCAGCACCGGCTGAGCGCCGCAATGGACGATGGCCGACACCGTCGCGACGAAAGTATGGGCCACCGTAATCACTTCGTGGCCCGGCCCGACTCCGGCGCCGAGCAGCGCGAACAACAGCGCATGGTAGCCGCTGTTGACGCCGACGGCATATTTCACGCCGACGAACTCGGCCAGATGCTGTTCGAAATCCTTCAACTGGTGCCGGTTGACCAGATCGCCGTTGGTGAGACAGTCGATGATCGCCCGATCGATTTCAGGTTTGAGCTTCGCGTAGTGACTGCGGGGGTCGATGAAGGGGACGTGATACGACATGCGCGGCAATACCCTTACAACAAGACCTTTTCCACTGCGGAGACCATCTCGTCTGCGCCGACGTAATAGGCCTGCTCCAGCACCGCGGAGGTGGGCGCCGGCGCATCCGGCAGACAGACTCGAGCAATCGGGGCTTTCAAGGCGTGGAAGATGTCTCCTGCCACCGAGGCGGCGATTTCCGCCGCAATGCCGCCGCTCACCCAGGCGGCATCGGCAATGACCAACCGGCCGGTTTTCCCGACCGACGAATACACGAGATTGCGGTCCCAGGGCTTGATCGAACGCAGATCGATCAATTCGACGTCGATGCCCCGTTGCGCCAGCACCTCAACCGCCTTGGCGGCTTCACTCGCCATGTAGGAGGTGGCCACCAGCGTGACATCCCTGCCGCTTCGACGAATGGCGGCCGATCCGATCGGGACTTCGTACAACGCCTCCGGCACCTCACCCTCCGACTCATATAACCAACGGTCGTCGATGTAGAGCACGGGATTCCCGTCTCGGACGGCCGCGACGAGCAGCCCTTTCGCATCATAGGGAGTCGCGGGCATGACGACCTTCAGTCCGGGCACATGCGCATAGAGCGCCTGTACGGCCTGCGAATGTTGCGGACCCTGTTCGCCGCCACGGTTGATCACCGCCCGAATCACTACCGGGACGGAGACCTGCCCCGCAAACAAATACGACCAGTTTGCCGCCTGATTCATGATCGGGTCCGCCGCCAGCAGCATGAAATCCATGCGCGGATGAAATACGATTGGGCGCATGCCCGTGATCGCCGCGCCGATGGCCGCACCGGTCGTCGCGTTCTCGGAGACCGGGGAGTCGATCACCCGCTCACGACCGAATTCCTTATCGAGATCCTGCAGGCTCGTGCCCGCATACCAGGGGTTCCTGACGCCCTGGCCGATCAGGAAGACGCGCGGATCCTGGGCAAGCAATTGGGCATGCGCCTCCCGAATCGCCCTGGCGTAACTCAACCTGCGCATCTTCTTAGACTCCTCGCCGGGACACGTAGACATGGTGCAATAATTCGCTCTCATCCGGGGCAGGGGACCGGCGAGCAAAACTCACGGCTTCCTCAATCTCGTCCCGCACAGCGGCCTCAAGCGACTCGAACTGCTCCGGGGACAGACCCTGTGCGCGGAGCCGTTTACGGCATCGCGCGATCGGATCCCGCTGCCGCCATTCATCCAGTTCACGCCGCCGGTCCTCGCCGACCTCAAGATCGGCTGCCGGTCCGACGTGACCCCGCCATCGATAGGTTCGGCATTCCAGGAGTGTCGGGCCCTCGCCGGCTCGCGCACGTTGCACAGCCTGGTCTGCGGCACCGCGCACTGCCATGACATCGTTCCCGTCCACACGTTCACCCGACAGCCCGTGCAAGTCCGCGCTCTCCACAATGTTGTCCTTCGCCCGCCGCTCCTTCATCGTCAAATGTGTGGAGTAAAAATTATTCTCACACACAAACAGGACAGGCAGCCGGTAGAGCGCCGCCAGGTTGAGGGATTCGTGAAAGTGCCCCTCGTCGGTGGCCCCGTCGCCGAAAAACGCCACGGCAACCTGCCCCGTGCGCCGGAGCTTCGCGGAGAGGGCGGCGCCGACGGCCAACGGAATAGTCGCTGCCACCAAGGGGACCGTACCGAAAATGCCCTGCGCCGTATCGACCAGATGCATGGAGCCCCCGCGCCCGCGCGCGCAGCCCGTGGCCTTGCCGAAAATCTCCGCCATCATGGCGCGCAGATCTCCACCCTTCGCGAGATAGTGCCCATGCGAGCGGTGTCCGCCCCACAGACTATCGTCCGGCTGCAACGCGGCGCACACACCGGCCGGAATGGCCTCCTGTCCGATCGAGAGGTGGCAGGGGGTCTTGATCTCTCCCGCCAAGACCAACTCGCCGATGCGATCCTCGACGGCGCGGATCAACACCATCATCCGCCAGAGCGACTGCTCGACATTCATCACCTCGTTTGACGCTCCCGTTCCTTGCACGTCACACGCCCTTTTCAACAATCAGCGGAAGCGGGCGGGCCCCCTTGCCTCGTGCCAGCGCGATCGCGGTATGGAGGAGAATGCGGAGATCGGTGCCGAAGCTCCTCTGCCGCACATAGGCCAGTTGGAGCCGGAGCTTTACCGGCCGGATGGTTTCTAAATAGACTTTCTCGGGATCGGGACTTCCCTTGAGTAACGCCCCCTCATCGATATTCCATAAGCTTGCCCAGTCCGTCAACCCTGGGCGAACCGTCAGAATGACGCGCTCCTCCTCCGAATACAAGTCGACATAGTGCTGCACCTCCGGCCGCGGCCCGACCAGACTCATCGTCCCGCCGCACACATTGAACAATTGCGGCAGTTCATCCAGTTTGTGTTGTCGCAACCAGCGACCGACCGGGGTCACCCGCGGATCTCCGTCCGGCGTCGATGGCCCGCCGAGTTGGTCCGCATGCTGCACCATCGTACGGAACTTCCACATACGAAACGGCTGCCCCCTCAACCCCACCCGAGGGGCTCGATAGAACACCGGGCCGCCGTCGCTCCACCGAATCACCAGCGCAATCACGAGCAGGAGGGGGCTCAACAGCAGCAGCAAGACCGAAGCCACCACCACATCACACAGACGTTTCATCACCTAGACTCGCTCTCCGGAGACCACGGCAGCCGCGCGACGGCTTCCGGTCCATCCCACCCTGCACCAGAATTGCGGTAAGCCGAGCAGTCGCACGAGGCCCCACAGCGACCCAAGTCCGTACCCCACGTGCAGCGTGACAAACACCAACGGCAACAGGAAGGCCAGAGCCATTGACCGTTCACGCCGAGCGGCATGCAGTGATGCCGCCACATTCACCAGGCCGTAGAGACCGGCGATTCCGGCACTCCCCCACAAGAACGACGGCATCACGAGACCTGCCGCCGCCGTCACCACCACCGACAGCACGAAACCCAAGGGGATCAGATGGCGCAATGAAATCGACGTGCCCGAGCTGTAGGCAAACGGCAGAATCGCCCACACCCCGTTGCTCCAGTTCTGGTTCCAGAAAGATCGGATGGTCGAACGGGCATAATAGTCGGTGCTGATATCGGGTAGCAGGAGCATGCGCCCTCCGGCCTTGCGCAGCCTGACGCTGAAATCCATATCCTGTCCGCGAACTAAGTCCGCATTAAACGGCCCCCGAGTATCCACGACTGCGTCACCTCCGCCTTCGGGCTCACGATCGGCGTGCTGGTCCGATGCCCGCACCCGGTCAAACGCCTCGCGTCGGTAACAGCCGCAGAACACCGTATCCACCCAGGTCGGGCGCGAGACATGAATGCGGAAGTACGAATTCCCGACCCCGAACGGATGGCCGAGCGCGGCGGCGATGGCTCTTCCCACCGGACCCGCAGTCGAAGGGACGGTGTGCATCACCCCGCACACCACATCGGCCCCGTACTCCTGCAGCGCATCCACGCAGCGCCGGAGATACCCAGGCGCCAGACAGGCATGGGCATCCACCCTGAACACAATTGCCCCCCGCGCTTCCCGTAACCCCAGATTGAGCGCCTTCGGCGTCGTCCGGCCCTGGTTGTCGATCATGCGGACATACGCATACTCGCGTGCATAGGCATCAAGCACCGCGCGCGTGCCGTCGCTACTCATGCCGTCCACGACCAGCACGAAGAGCCGATCGGACGGATAGCCGTTGTGCACAATCGAGTCCAGGCATCGGGCAATAAACGCCCGCTCATTGCGGCAGGGGACGAGCACGGTAATAACCGGTAACGGCTGCTGTGCCTGCATCTCGCGTTACTCCGTACGGGCCGGTAGACCCTCGACCGGTCGGGATGCCCGCACCGCCAGGCGAGTCCGCAAACCGGCGGCATAGGACGCCAGCGTGATCACGATGGTCGGGACCAGCAGCGCGTCGATCACCAATCCCTTATATCCTTCCAAGCCTGCGCGAATCAGCGGCGGAATGTAGGCCACGAACCCCCAGGGCGCCAGGACCGCCAACACATACTGCCACCGCGGCCGGCGATCCCGATTGGCGTCGGCAGAGAGGTAGGCGTTGTAACAACGACTCCAGATCCATCCCCAGACCATCGCCCCCAACACCAGACCGGGCAAACCGAAGTTGAGATACCAGCCGGTTGCGTGATGGATACTGAATCCCTGTTCGCCGACCCCTTCGACGATGCCGACCGAAGCCGCATAGTGCGAGTAGATGTCGCCCGGCCGCTCCGGCCAGAGAATGCGCGGCACCACCGAGGCCAGCAGCGAGGTCAGACTGGAACCGTAGGTCAACGGCGAATGGAAATACAAGACCCCGTACAAGGACAGATGGGCGCCGAACGCTTCGTTGCTCGCCCGGATTTCCGGAACCCACTGGGCCGCTTCCCACCAGTCGATGCCTTCCCAAAGCTCCGGCAGAGGAAAGGCCCGCAAGAAGTCCACGAGGGCGATGCAGAGGAACATGCCCCCGGCCCCGGCTGCCACAAGCCCCCACTGCACGTTACGCGCATTGGCCAGATAAAAGAGCCCCCCGAGAATCAGCCCTGAGAACAGTTCATTCTTGTTCCCCAGCACCGTGACATAGCCGAATACTGCCGCCAGCACCAGCCCATACCCGATCCCGACGGCGATCGTGGGCTCGCCCGCCAGCCAGCGGCCCTGCCGGCCGGTGAACCAGACCGCACCCCCGAGGGCGAGGGAAAACAGCGCGACCCGATTGAGGACCTGATGCAACGTGAAGAGCGGCACCATTTCGCCCAACCCCCCTCGCGTCGCGGCATACCCCGATTTGCCCAACAACATGGCGGTGGCAAGCTGGTCCTTCACGATCAAGAAACTCGCCGCCCCGGCCAAGACGGACATCACGAGCAGACTGACATGAGAGATCCACAAGGCCGGACGGAGCGGGTCTGGACGGGAACGGGCTTCGAAGATCCCGGCCAGCGCCGTGAGTTCGATCACGATCACGAACAAGGCATAGTCGAACAGGGTCTCCTGGTAGGCGCCATTGAGTTCCACCGGAAACACTTTGCGATAGAGATAGTGGTGCGGCATCTGACTGTCGACGCCCAATCCGTCGGCGACGATCGCCCATCCGCCGTGAATCGACCAGAAATACAAAAACAAGACGCCCAATGGAAACGACAGGCTACCCGAGCGCTGGTACAGCAAGGCGGCGAGCCCGACGATACAGGCCGTGGTGACGGTCAGGAGGAGATAGAATTCCATCCGCTGATTCCCAATCAGGCCTAACGCTGCCCCGACAGCCCGCTCACAGATGGCGCGGACGGCGGCCCCCCGGCTTCCCGCGCCCCGCGCTTCCGAATCAACCATCGATCGACAACCAGATCGTCCAATCCCGACTTGAGCAACACCTCGATCGCATCGCACGCCCCGCTCACGATCGGATACCCGTGGAGATTGAAGGAGGTGTTGAGCAGCACCCCTCGGCCGGTCAGCCGCCCGAACGCTTCGATGAGTCGATGGAACGATGGATTCAGCTCCTTCCATACCGTCTGCACCCGCGCCGTGGCATCGGCGGGGTGGACCGCGGCGGTGAGATCAGCCCGTCGCTCGGTGGTGTCGAACGCATGCATCATGTGCGGGCTGATCCGCGGCTGCGGCAACGAAGCCGGCACATGGACATACTCGCAGGCCCGCTCACCCAGAACCGCCGGCGCGAACGGCATCCAGAAATCGCGCTGTTTGATCAACCGGTTGATCGTCTGCACTACGGATGGTTTGCTGGGATCCGCCAGGATGGACCGATTCCCCAACGCCCTCGCACCGAACTCCATGCGCCCCGAGCAGCGAGCCACAATGTGACCCTGCGCGAGCAGTTCCGCCGTGCGGAGTTCCGGATCATCAAGCTCCTGAAATTCCACGGCCTGGCCGTAGCGAGCGCGAGCGTCGGACAGGTCCGTCCCCGCCTCCGGTCCAAGATACAGGTCATCGAACCGTATATCGGAAAGCGCGCCGCCCTGGCGAACGTGACATTGCCAGACCGCCCCGAACGGAAGCGTCTCGTCGCCGCAGGAAGGAAACACGTCGAAGTATTCGAGGCCAGGCCACGAAGCGATGCGTTGATTGGCCTTCACGTTCATGAACACTCCCCCCGCCGCGAGCACCTTCCGCACGCCGGTTTTCTCGACGGCGCCGGCAATCCAGCGCAGGACCAGATCTTCGGTAAACCGCTGGAGCCCTGCTGCCACCAGATCGAACCGAACCAAACGGAAATCCCGCAACAGCCTGGGCAGCATCGCGCTCGTGCGCTCCGGGATGGTTCGACGAAACCGCAACGGATCGGCCGGATCGAGATCGAGGTACCGTGCAAACACCTTCGCCTGTAGGCCCGCCTGCTCGGGGTCCGCATAGGGCGCCAACCCCATCACCTTGTATTCATGCTCGTGCGGCCGCATGCCCAACATATGCGTCGCAGCCGCATAGATATTCCCCAGCGAATGGCCGGTAGGCGTGGCGGCCAACAGCCTGAGTGTCCCGTTCTCGGCGAAGTGCACCTGAGCACAGGCGTCGTCGCCGCCGCCGTCCAACGTGAACAGCAGATGCGGCTCATGCCAATTCTTCCGCAAGCCGTAGTAGGCAGAGGCCGCATGGTTCGAATGGTGATGAAAGCGGCTGACAGGAACCCCGTCGAGGCCGCAGCGTGCCAACTGTTCCGTGACCATCCGGTTATTTGTCATGCCGCGCCGAGCCGCTTGCCACTCCCGTATCCGATTCTCCATCGAACCCGGTAGCACACCTGCCAATCGAGCGAGCGATCCGGACAGGTCCGCCTTCTGCAGCAGCTCTCGTCCCGACCGGCCACGCCGGGCATATTCACGCAACAATTCGTCTCGAGTCTCAGCCTTCGGACTGCGCAGGTTGCTCAGACAGACGTGGTTCAAGTTCCGAGAGTTCAAGCCATACTGTTTGGCGCAGTGCAGGACCGCTTGCGCCGGAAAGCCGATCACTCCCTTCTCGCGAGTCAGGCGTTCCTCCTGCACGGCAAACAGGATCTTGCCGTCCCGGCAGAGAACCACCGACGCCTCGAAGCCCTCGTTGATGCCGAGTATCAGCATCCGTCGCGCCTCCCGAGCGCCTCATGGTAGACGGCCAGGGTTTGTCGGGCGATGTGGTGCTGATCCACAGCCGTGATGAAGTCTCGACCGTTGGACCTCACCGGCCTGGCGAGCAATTCCGCCAACGCGCGCGCCATCGCCGCCTGGTCCCGGCCGACAATCCCGGAGGGCGTCACCGCAGCCAGCCGTTCCCGCACATCTCCGACATCCACCGACAGCACCGGCAGATTACAGGCCATCGCTTCCTGGACAATCGTCGGCGACCCTTCCCAGTCGCTGGTCAGC
>WBZT01000445.1_pt2 | contig 32915 bp, 27 predicted proteins | sample 5204241 | NCBI WGS metagenome assembly WBZT01 (sample SAMN12344358, study PRJNA552823) | activated sludge metagenome | biome: Activated sludge suspended growth; feature: Nitrification reactor; material: Wastewater; isolation source: activated sludge from nitrification reactor of wastewater... | reverse complement strand
ACGCCCGCTCCGGGACGTGGCCTGTGAGCAACGCATTGCAGGCCCCGCGGGGAGTGCCGGAGTATCTGCCGCCGGTCAGCGCCGACTTCCTCGCCGTGCGCAACACACTGGGCCGTGCGGCGGAACTGGCCGGTTACGGCTACATCGAACTCCCCGTGTTCGAGGACACTGCAGTTTTCGTGCGCGGCGTCGGTGAGAGCACGGACGTGGTGAGCAAAGAGATGTACACGTTCACCGACCGCGGCGACCGGTCCATCTCGCTGCGTCCGGAAGGCACCGCCGGCGTGATGCGATCGGTGTTGCAGCACGGTCTGCACCGCGGTGCGCTGCCGGTGAAGCTTTGGTACGCCGGGCCCTTCTTCCGCGCCGAGCGTCCGCAGCAGGGCCGCTACCGGCAACTGCAGCAGGTCGGGGTCGAGGCGATCGGCGTGGACGACCCGCTGCTGGACGCCGAAGTCATCGCGATCGCTGACGAGGGCTACCGCCGGCTCGGACTGCGCGGCTACCGCCTGTACCTGTCCAGCATCGGCTGCCGGGAGTGCCGGCCGGCTTACCGCGCTGCGCTGCAGGAGTTCCTGTCCGGACTGCCCTTGGACGAAGCGACGCAGCAGCGCGCCGAGCTCAATCCGCTGCGGGTACTGGACGACAAGCGGCCCGATGTGCAGGCGCTGCTCGCCGACGCACCTCTTCCGCCGGACCACCTCTGTGATGCCTGCCGTGAGCACTTCACGCGCGTCCAGCACGCGCTGACTGGGCTCGGGGTGCGGTTCACGCTCAACCCGCGTCTGGTGCGGGGTCTGGACTATTACACGCGCACCACGTTCGAGTTCGACCACCCGGCGCTCGGTGCCCAATCGGGGATCGGCGGCGGCGGCCGCTACGACGGGCTGATGGAGTCGCTCGGCGGTCCGGACATGAGCGGCATCGGGTTTGGGCTGGGCACCGACCGGACGCTGCTGGCTTGTCAGGCGGAAGGGCTGCATCCTGCTCAAGCGAGGCCGATCGAGGTCTACGTGGTGCCGCTGGGCGAGGCTGCCCGGGATCATGCCGTGGTGCTAGCTGGGAAGTTCCGCGCCGACGGAATCCCCGTGGACATCGCCTACGGCGGTCGCGGGCTCAAGGGCGCCATGAAACATGCGGACAAGTCCGGCGCCCGGTGGGCCATCATCGTGGGAGAGAAGGAACTGGCCGACGGTGTGGTCCAGATGAAGGATCTGCAGACCGGAGCGCAGTCGGCGATACCAGTGCACGAGGTGGTCGGGGAGATCCTGACCCAGAGGGAGACGATGTGAAGCGCACACCTGCAGGCACCTTGCGGGGCTCCGACGCCGAGCGGGAGGTGACCCTGGCCGGTTGGGTCGGACGCCGGCGCGACCACGGCGGGGTGGCGTTCCTCGATCTGCGGGACGCCTCCGGGGTTGTGCAGGTAGTTGTGCGCGACGAGGCAGCTCATGGGTTGCGCAACGAGTACTGCATCCGCGTCACGGGAACTGTGCGCACGCGGCCGGAAGGCAACGAGAACTCCGAACTGCCCACCGGCGAGATCGAGGTCGTGGCCTCCGACGTCGAGGTGCTGTCCGCTGCGGCCCCGCTGCCGTTCCCGATCGACGAGCACGTCGAGGTCGGCGAGGACGCCCGGCTGCGGCACCGCTATCTCGACCTGCGCCGGCCCCAGCAAGCACAGGCACTACGGATGCGATCGAAGGTCAACCAGCTAGCCCGCGACGTGTTGCTGGAACGGGACTTCGTCGAGATCGAGACCCCGACGCTGACCCGGTCCACCCCGGAGGGAGCCCGCGACTTCCTGGTCCCCGTGCGCTTGCAGCCCGGGCACTGGTACGCACTTCCGCAATCGCCGCAACTGTTCAAGCAGTTGCTGATGGTGGCGGGCATGGAGCGCTACTTCCAGATCGCCCGTTGCTATAGGGACGAGGACTTCCGGGCCGACCGGCAGCCTGAGTTCACCCAGCTCGACATCGAGATGAGTTTCGTCGAGCAGGACGACGTGATGGAGGTCGGCGAGGCCGTCGTGCGCGCGCTGTGGTCGGGCATCCTCGGGTACGAGATCGCCGACATCCCGCGGATGACGTATCGGGAAGCGATGCGCCGCTACGGGTCGGACAAGCCGGACTTGCGCTTCGATCTCGAGCTCACCGAGCTCACCGACTACTTCAGTCAGACGCCGTTCCGGGTGTTCCAGGCGCCCTACGTAGGGGCGATCGTGATGCCCGGTGGCGGCAGTCAGGCCCGGCGCGCGTTCGACGCCTGGCAGGAGTGGGCCAAGCAGCGCGGCGCGAAGGGTCTGGCCTATGTGACCGTCGCGGAGGACGGCACGCTGGGTGGTCCGGTGGCCAAGAACATCAGTGACGCCGAGCGCGATGGCCTTGTGGCGAAGGTAGGAGCGAACCCTGGCGACTGCATCTTCTTCGCCGCTGGCAAGCCGTCCGATGCCCGCGCCCTGCTGGCGGCCACCCGCGACGAGATCGCTTCCCGGCTGGGGCTGATCGATGAATCCCAGTGGTCGTTCGTGTGGATCATCGACGCGCCCATGTTCGAGGAGATCGACCTCGATGACGGGACCGCGGGCTGGACGGCCGTTCATCACCCGTTCACCGCGCCCAACAGCGATTCGGTGGCCACGTTCGACACGGACCCTGGTTCGGCTCTCGCCTGGGCGTACGACCTGGTCTGCAACGGCAACGAGATCGGCGGTGGCTCGATCCGTATCCACCAGCAGGACGTGCAGCAGCGGGCGTTCGGCGTGCTCGGTATCGATGAGCAGGAGGCGCAGGAGAAGTTCGGCTTCCTGCTGGAGGCATTCAAGTACGGCCCGCCGCCACACGGCGGGATCGCGTTCGGCTGGGACCGGATCTGCATGCTGCTGGCCGGCGCGTCCTCGCTGCGCGACGTGATCGCCTTCCCGAAAACCGGCGGTGGGCAGGATCCGCTCACCGGAGCACCGACCCCGATCACCGCTGAGCAGCGGGCCGAGGCGGGCGTGGACTTTGAACCCGAGTCCTGACCTCTTCGACTCCCAAGCGCCAGCGGAACCGTTGGCCGCGCGGGTGCGGCCAGCCAGCGTCGAGGAGGTCATCGGGCAGTCCCACTTGCTGGGGGAGTCCAGTCCACTTCGGGCTCTGCTCAGCGATCCCCACGCGACGACCAGTGTGATCCTCTGGGGGCCGCCGGGCACGGGGAAGACCACTCTGGCACGGCTGGCTGCCGAGGTTTCGGGACGACGGTTTGTGGCGTTGGCTGCGGTCAGTGCGGGTGTCAAGGATGTGCGGGCCGCCATTGAGACTGCTCGCGAACTGGGCCGCACTCACGGCGAGCGAACGATTCTGTTCATCGACGAGGTCCACCGCTTCTCCAAGACCCAGCAGGACGTGCTGTTGCCCGCCGTGGAGCACGGCTGGGTCACCCTGATCGCCGCCACGACCGAGAACCCGAGCATCAGCATGGTCAGCCCGTTGCTGTCGCGCTCGATGCTGCTGGTCCTGCAGCCCTTGACCGACGAGGAAGTGGAGCAGGTTCTGCAGCGGGCCTTGGACCATCCACATGGCCTGCCCGGGGTACAACTCGACGAGGACGCCCGCGACCTGATCGTGCGCTTCGCCGGCGGTGATGCCCGCCGGGCGCTGACTGCGCTGGAAGCGTCCGCCGCGCCGGATCCCCACGTGACCGCGGCGACCGTGCGGTCGATCATCCCCAGCGTCGCCAACCGGTACGACCGGGAAGGTGACCTGCACTACGACATCACCAGCGCTCTGATCAAGAGCGTGCGCGGCAGTGACGTGGATGCGGCGTTGCACTACCTGGCCCGGCTGGTGGACAGCGGTGAGGACCCTCGCTTCATCGCCCGGCGACTGGTGATCCTGGCCAGTGAGGACATCGGTCTGGCTGATCCGAGCGCGCTGACGTTGGCGATCGCGGGTCTGCAGGCGGTCCAGTTCGTCGGCTGGCCGGAGGCCCGGATCACGCTCGGGCATGTGGTGATCCACCTGTGCCTGAGCCCCAAGTCCAATGCCGCGTATGTGGCGATCAACGAAGCGCTCGAGGACGTCCGGGCCGGTCGGATCAGTCCGGTGCCGGCGATGCTGCGCGACGCCAGCCTGAAGTCGTCGCGCGCCACCGGTGCGGGCAAGGGCTACCGCTACCCCCACGACGAGGGCGGTTTCGTTCCGGTCCGCTACGTCGAGGCGCCGATCGTGGACCGGGAGTACTACCGGCCCAGCGATCGCGGGGCCGAAGCGCGCGCAGCGGCGGCCGTCCAGCGCTTGCGGGCGCTCTTCCGCGGCGAGCAGCCGGACTGACCGCGCGTTCCGGCCCGCTTGTTCACTTCTGGCCCGAAGGCTCGGAGGGCGAAGTGAACAAGCAGGCTAAAACTACTTCGTGGGCTTCCACAACGTGCGCGGGTCCTTGACCAACAACTCCACGTTGCGGTCCTCGATCTTGCCCGGTCCACCGCCGTCGGTCACGACCTTCCACTGCGGGTCGTTGGCAGAGATCAGCCGGGAGAGCGAGGCGAGCTGCCCGTTGGACATCGTGGTGGCATCGGTTCCCGGGGCGGGCGCCTCCACCGAGGCTGCCGTGTCCAGGATGGTCCCGAAGATGCTCAGCGTGCCGTCCTGGTTGTCGAACAGCTGGATGGTGCGGCTCTGCTGCGGCCAGTCGACGTGGGAGGCGGTGTTGATCTGCCAGAAGCCACCCTTGAACTTCGACGACTTGGGCTGCTTGTAGGCGTTCACGGCGTTGTGGTGGGTGTGCCCGTTGACGTAGGCCACCACGTTCGGGTAGCGCAGCAGCAACTTCTTGAGGTTCTGCTTGCCCTTCAGCCCGAAGTGCAGCGGGGTCGACTTGCGCGGGTCGCAGTCGGTCCCGGCCACCTGCTTGTCGCAGGCACCGGCCTTCTCGTCCGGGGTCGGGTTATTCATCGTCGCCAGCGTGTGGTGCGAGGAGATGATGATGAGCTTGTCCTTGCCGTTGTCACGCTTGACCTTGCCGTCGACGATCTCGGTGCTCGAGTACTTGTCGAGTTCCTTGGCCAGCCACTTGTACTGCGGGTTGTCGATGTTGCCTTCCGACCCGCCGCCCTCGGCGTTGCTGTCCAGCATGATGATGCGGAACTTGCCCTTGGTGAAGCCGTAGTACGTGGCTTGGGAGTTCGAGGCCTTCAGCTGCTTCTTGCTGACGTAGCCGAAGCCGTGCTCGTTGTCGCCGGAGCCCACGTACTTCTTGAACTCCACCTTCGAGACGTAACGGCGATCCGGGTCCGGCGGAACCGCCGCACCGTCGCGCATGGCGCCCACGACGCCGGCGAGGTTGGCCGGCTTGGTGAGTTGCTCGAAGATCTGGTCGCCGGGCAGACCCTTGAAGGTCTCCGGGTTCACCCCGTCGTTCGGCCACGGCTTGGCGCATCCGGTGGCGATCGTGGACAGCGGCAGCGGCAGACCGGCAACCGACAACGCCATGCTGGCTGGAACGTTGCCCTGCACCAGCGTGTCGTGGTTGCCGCGCGTGATGTACCACGGGACCTTGATGCCCTCGGCCTTCATCTTCGTCTGCGCGACGTCCATGAGGTTCGGGTACTTCGGGAAGTAGCCATAACCGAACGTGTTGTCGGTCTGCCCGAGGTTGGGGTCCCAGAAGCCGCTCTGCCGGTCGGCAGGCGCGTTGTAGTACTCGTAGTTCTGCACACCGACGTACTTGCGCGCGGCCACCGCTGCATTCGCTTTTGCCACATCGGCGTCACCGGCGGGGAACAGGCCGAGCCGGCAGTTCTTCGCCGCCGCGGCGGTGATCGCCTTGCCGGAATACGGGTCCACGGTATTGCCGTCGAGGGTCTGCCGGAACATCCGGACCTCGTTGTACTGGGCGCTGTCGGCGATGTCCCCGGTGAGGATGACGTACTTGAGCTTGGCCTTGTGGCCTTTGCCGTCCGGCACCCGGCTGACGTTGTTGGCGTTCATGTTGCGGATGGTGGCGTCGAAGACCCGCACGCCTAGCGCCTCCTGGGGTCGCCACGCCGCCGAGGTCGGCCCGCTGACCGGGTCCACCAGTTCCAGCCGGGCCGGCGACATCTCGTCGACGATCTGCGGGTCGGTCAGTTGGCCGAAGAACGACATCGACCGGCGCGTCTTGTCCCGCTTGGCCTTCGCCTTCACCATGTCCGTGCGCACGATGTACGGCTCGCCTGGGCCCTTGACCAGTTCTTTCCAGGGAGTGTCGGTGCGCACGACGGTCTCGTCCAGCGTGCTCTTGCCGGTCTGCCCGTAGCCGTCGTCGGCAATGGCCGGTGCCACCGCCGCGCCAACGAGTCCGAGTGCCAGGGCGATGCCCATCGTCTTGTGCACTGCAACCTCCCAGTTGTGGTTTGTCGAGAGTAGTCGGTGCCCGCCCGATGACGCATCCCCTTGTGCGACACATTCCGGTTGCGGTCTCGGGTTAGCATCGGCAGGTGAGCCGAATCCTCTGGGTGGGGGTGGGTGCCGTCGGCGGCATCTACGCCTACCGCAAGACGACCCAGACCATCGAGGGTGTGCGTGAGCGCTCCGTCCGGGAGAACCTGACCCGGGTGGCCAAGCACGCGTCCAACATCGCTGCCTCCGCCCGTTACCTGGCCGCGCTGAACGCCGACGAGGACAAGGCCGAGGTGGTCGACATCCGCAGCGCAGCGCGGGCCCGCTAGGGACGTGCTGGCGCCAGGCACGAGGCCCTGCGGTAGCCGTTGGACACCCATGGGTGGACGGGCCGTTTGAGAGACAACGACGCAGTTGGGAGCCGCGGACGCCCGCCCATCGCTCTCAGTCTCACAAACGCGGCCCGAGGGCGTTTACGGCACCTGATCGGCGGCTAGCAACGGCGCTGGCCCCGCAACCCCCGGGAAGCCCAGGCCCTCGCCGATTAGGCTGGTGAACCATGGAGTCAGCCGAGATCCGCCGCCGCTTCCTGAACTTCTTTGCCGAGCGCGGACACACCGTCGTCCCGAGCGCTTCGCTGCTCCTCAACGACCCGACGTTGCTGTTCGTCAACGCTGGCATGGTGCCGTTCAAGCCGTACTTCCTCGGTGAGGCCGTGCCGCCGTACAAGCGTGCGACCAGCGTCCAGAAGGTCGTGCGTACCCTCGACATCGAGGAGGTCGGCAAGACCACCCGGCACGCGTCCTTCTTCCAGATGTGCGGGAACTTCTCGTTCGGTGACTACTTCAAGGAAGGCGCGATCCCATTCGCGTGGGACCTGCTGACTACGTCGACCCACGAAGGTGGCTACGGCTTCCCGGAAGACAAACTCTGGGTCACCGTCTATGAGGACGACGACGAGGCCGCTGGCATGTGGCAGGAACTCGTCGGCCTGCCCGCCGACCGCATTCAGCGCCGCGGCATGGTCGACAACTTCTGGAGCATGGGCGTGCCCGGGCCATGCGGACCGTGCAGTGAGATCTACTACGACCGCGGCCCGGACTACGGCCGGGAAGGCGGACCGATCGCCGACGAGGACCGTTACCTCGAGGTCTGGAACCTGGTGTTCATGCAGTCCATCCGGGGCGAGGGGCCTGGCAAGGAGGGCTTCCCGATCCTGGGCGACCTGCCCAACAAGAACATCGACACCGGGCTGGGTCTGGAGCGGATGGCCGCGATCCTGCAGGGCGTCGACAACATCTACGAGATCGACACCACCCGCGCCACCATCGACACTGCCGTTGACATCACCGGGCGGGCGTACGGCCGCGATCATGCGGACGACGTGGCGCTGCGCGTGGTGGCCGATCACTCCCGCACCTGCGCCTTCTTGATCGCCGACGGCGTGCTGCCCGGCAACGAGGGCCGCGGATACGTGCTGCGGCGGTTGCTGCGCCGGGTTGTGTTCAACATGCGTCTGCTCGGCGCGCACGAGCCCACGATGTCCGCGCTCATTCGCAGTGTGATCACTGCCATGTCGCCGCAGTATCCGAATCTGCGGAACGACGCGGGCCGTATCGAGACGATCGCGGTGTCCGAGGAGGAGACGTTCCGGCAGACGCTGCGCTCCGGCACGACGGTCTTCGACACCGCTGTGGCCAACACGAAAGCGCGCGGTGCCGCGACCATATCCGGTGCCGACGCGTTCGCGTTGCACGACACCTATGGTTTCCCGATCGACTTGACGCTCGAACTCGCCGCCGAGCAGGGGCTGCAGGTGGACCGGGACGGTTTCGCCGACCTGATGACCGAGCAACGGCAGCGGGCCAAGGCTGATGCGGTCGCCCGTAAGGCCGGTGTCACGCCTTTGACCGCCTACCGGGAGGTGATGGAGAAGGCCGGCGAAACGTTGTTCACCGGCTATGAACAGTGGGAGTCGGAAGCCCGGGTCAAGGGTCTGCTGCGGGACGGGCAGAGCGTCACGTCGGCTGCTGCGGGAGAGTCGGTCGAGGTGGTGCTGGACCGCAGTCCGTTCTACGCCGAGGCCGGTGGCCAACTCGGTGACCACGGCCTGATCCGCCTGGACGACGGCACCACTCTGGAAGTGACGGATGTGCAGACGCCGGTGCCTGGCCTCTGGGTTCACCGGGCGAAGGTGCTGGACGGCGAGGCGTCGGTCGGAGCGACGGCGGTCGGAGTCGTCGACGTCGAGCGGCGACGGGCGATCTCTCGCGCGCACACAGCGACCCACATGATCCACAAAACGTTCCGGGAGATGTTGGGGGAGACCGCGACCCAGATGGGTTCGGAGAACGCCCCGGGCCGGCTGCGTTTCGACTTCCCGTTCCCGAAGGCCGTGCCCGACAGCGTCCTGCGCGATGCCGAGGCGCACGTCAACGAGATGCTCCTCGAGGACATGAGCGTGACGGCCCGGTACATGTCGCAGCCCGAGGCCATGGACATGGGTGCCATGGCGCTGTTCGGCGAGAAGTACGGCGAAACTGTGCGCGTCGTGTCGGTAGGGGACTGGGCGCACGAGTTGTGCGGTGGCACCCACGCCCACCGTTCGGGACAACTCGGCGTGGTGTCCTTTATCTCCGAGGGTTCGATCGGGTCCGGAGTGCGGCGGGTCGAGGCCCTGGTCGGGTCGGATGCCTACCAGTACCTCGCCCGTGAGCACCTGCTGGTTTCGGCGCTGAGCACCATGTTGAAGTCGCCGCGCGAGGACCTTGTGGACCGGGTCGGGGCGACCGTCGAGAAGCTCAAGCAAGCTGAGCGCGAACTCACCCGGCTCAAGCAGGAAGCCATGATGGCCAACATCGACGACCTGCTCGGTGAGGGCAGCGATGTCGCCGGTGTGCGGTTGTGGACTCTGCGCGCGCCCGACGGCACGGACGGCAAGCAACTGCGCGACATCGCCCTGACCGGCATCCGCAAGGCGCGCAGTGACGTGCCGGCTGCGGTGCTGGCCGCGGCGGTCGACAACGGCCGGGTGTCCGTGATCGCCTCAGTGAACGCGGCGGCCCAGGAGCAGGGGCTCTACGCCAACGACCTGCTTGGCGCGGCGCTGCCCAGTGTGGAGGGCCGCGGCGGCGGCAAGCGGGACACGGCCCAGGGCGGGGGAGCCAACCCGGACGGGATCCCGGCGGCGTTCGCGGCGGCGCAGGCGCACGTCCGCGACCACTGATGCGCAGCGGCGTACGGCTGGCCCTGGACATCGGATCAGTGCGTATAGGGGTGGCTCGCAGTGATGCCACCGGGACGCTGGCCGTGCCCGAGTGCACCTTGGACGCCCGCCGTGAGTGGCTGCCGCAACTGCAGCAGTTGGTCGACGCATGGGAACCCTTGGAGATCATCATCGGGCTGCCGGTCTCGCTCGACGGGCAAGAGCGTGCTGCGGCGGCAACCATTCGTTCGGTGGCGACGCAAATCGGCACACATTTCCCGAATGTTTCATTGCGGCTCGTGGACGAACGGCACACCACGACGATCGCCCACACGCTGATGCACGAAAGCGGGGTCAGTGCTCGCAAGGGACGCCGCATCGTCGATCAAGCGGCGGCGGTCATTATGCTGCAGCAAGCGCTGGATACCGAACGCGCCACGGGCGAACCACCCGGGATGCTGATGGATGGAACATGAGTGAACTTGGTCTGAACATGCAGGCGGAACCGCCGCGCACTGGGAAGGACCCGCAGAAAATGGGTCGCGGCCCGGTGATCCTGGCTGTCTTCGTGTTCGCCGCAGTGCTGGCAGTGATTGGCGCCGTGTTCCTCAAGGACCGCGTGTTTCCGAGTGGCGACGACTACTCCGGCGCCGGCTCCGGAGAGGTGACTGTTCAGGTCAAGGAGGGGGAGACCCTGGCCGACATCGGCAGCACGTTGAAGGAGAACGGCGTGGTTGCCAGCGTGCAGTCCTTCATCGATGCCGCCGCGGCCAACTCCGAGGCGCAGTCGATCGGTCCGGGCTACTACCAGATGTCCCAGCACATGAGTGGTGAAGAAGCCGTGAAGCGGATGCTCGACCCGGCCAGCCGGGTGGTCATCCGCGTGGTGATTCCGGAGGGCCTGCGCGAGGATCAGGTCGTCCGGCGACTGTCCGAGGCGTCGAAGATTCCGAAAGCGAAGTTCGAAGCGGTGCTCAAGGACGCTGGCTCGCTCGGGCTACCGAAATGGGCGAAGGGCAATGCGGAGGGCTTCCTCTTCCCCGCCACATACGAGTTCGCTCCTGATTCCACGCCGAAGGACATGATCGCGGCGATGATCAGTCGCTGGAACGAGTCGGCGGACACGCTTCAGTTCACGCAGAACGCCAAGGAGACCGGCTATTCACCGTACGAGGTGATGATCATTGCGAGCCTGGTGCAGGCCGAGGGGCACCCGAACGATTACGGCAAGGTGTCGCGGGTGATCTACAACCGGCTCGCCGCGGGCATGCCGCTGCAGTTGGATGCGACCGTGAACTACGTCTTGAAGAAGAGTGAGATCAATCTTTCGCCCGATCAGATCGCGACCGACTCGCCGTACAACACCTACAAGAACACGGGCTTGCCGCCGACCCCGATCAACCAGCCGGGGGAGGCCGCGATGACTGCGGCGCTGCAGCCGGACGAGGGCGACTGGCTCTACTTCGTGGCAGTCAACCCGGACACCGGGGAGACCAAGTTCACCAGCGACTACAACGAGTTCCTGCAGTTCAAGAAGGAGTTCGAGAAGTACGTCGCGGAGAATCCGTGACGGAACGCTGCGAAGGCGACAGCATCGTCCCTGCCCGGTCGCCCTCATCCGGTTGTCCCAATCCGTTAGCCTTCCGGGCATCCGTTAGCGCGCCGGACGGGATTTCGCCGCCCAGAATTCTCACCGATGCCCGGAATGCTCACCGATCGGCCATTCAGCCCGAGGTAGCCACGTGACCGACCTGACCCGCAACGCAGCCGTCGTCGGTTCCCCGATCTCGCACAGTCTGTCCCCGGCCCTGCACCGGGCGGCTTACCGGGCGCTCGGCCTGGATTGGACGTACGCGGGCCTCGAGGTCACCGTCGAGCAGTTGCCCGATTTCGTCGCAGGTCTGGACGCCAGCTGGGCGGGACTGTCCTTGACGATGCCGCTGAAGGAGGCTGTGCTGGATCTGGCCGCGGAGATCTCCTGGACAGCGCACGCCACTACCAGCGCGAACACGCTGCTGCTGCCCGCCAGGCATGCCCACAACACCGATGTCGACGGACTGCGGATGGCGCTGCTGCGCGCCGGGTTCGTCGCCGAACCGGGATTCCCGGCCACGGTGGCTGGCGCGGGTGCCACGGCCCGTTCGGCGGTGGCGGCGTTGCATGCCCTGGGAGTCGGTGAGGTGCATCTGCTCGCCCGCGACAGCCTCCGCGCGGCACCGGCACGTGACACCGCCGACCGACTGGGCGTGGCCCTGCGGGTGCACCCTTTCGACAGCCCGCAGTGGCTGGCCACCGAGCTTGTGATCACGACTGTGCCGTCCGGGGTCGCCGATGTCCTGGCCCAAAGCCTGCCGCCGCAACCGGCGTGGCTGCTCGATGTCGTGTACTCGCCGTGGCCCACCGTGCTCGCGCAGGCGTGGGCTGCCGGCGGCGGTCGGATCGTCTCGGGCCTGGAAATGCTGCTGGCCCAGGCCGAGCGACAGGTCGAGCTGATGACCGGCCGGCCGGCCCCCACAGCGGCGATGCGGGCCGCGCTGCCGGCCACCCAGGACTGAGCTGTCTCCGCGCCGCATAAGAGGCCGAAGACCGTGAACGTTGCTGGGGTGACCGGCCTCCGGCACGGCGAATTCGGTGCATTCGCCCAACCGGGCCCGTCGGATCCCCGCCGAAGGGGTCCGATCCGCAATACTTCTCGCCAGGACCTGCCGAAAGGATGAGTATGGGTGACATCGAGGTGCCCCAACCGGGCGCATCGGAGATCGTGGGCCGCCTGCTGAGCGAGGCGTTGCGCGACCACCCCGACGTGCAATGGCTGGGCTTGATGTCCGAAGACGGCTTCGCCATCGCGTCGGAGGGCGCGGGTGCCGTGGACGACGACGCTGTGGCTGCCGGAGCCGTGCGCATGATGGTGCAGGTGCGCGGCATGGCGAAGTCGCTGGGCCAGGACGGCACCTCGCAGCTGTTCCTGGAGGGGGGCGAAAGCGGGATCTGCGTGATTGACAAGGATCCCTGGGTGCTGGTGATGGTGGGTGCTCCGGGCGTGCCGATCGGTCTGCTGCGCTACGAGGCGCGGGAGATCGCCGACGCTTTCCCGATGGGTCGGCGGCCGGAGTTGCCAGCCTCGGAATCCGCCGAAGAGCCCCAGGAGCAGGAACCGCGCAGCGACGAGAACCAATGGTGGGCTGCCGATTTGGTGCAGGAGGCCGCCGAGGAGCAGCCGGAACCGGAGATTCGCTGGGCCGACGAGCAGACCGTGGACGAACCGGCCGACCCTGCTCTGGACGAGCAGCAGGTGACCGACTTCCAGGACTGGTCAGTGGCGCAGCCAGCGGTCGAGGAGTTCGACTTGGCACCGCCCGTTGCGGCTCCCGACGCCTTGGACACCGGGGATGACACCGCGTTTGACCTGGCTCCGCCCGTTGCGGCCTCGGATGCCTTTGACACGGCGTTTGACTTGGCACCGCCCGTTGCGGCCTCCGATGCCTTTGACACGGCGTTTGACCTGGCACCGCCCGTTGCGGCCTCCGAGGCCTTCGACAGCGCGTTTGACCTGGCGCCACCCGCCGATGCTGTTCCGGCCGGTTTCGGAATCGACGAGGAAGAGCGGCCGCAGTTCACCGGCCTGCCCGAGCCCGACCTGGACCTGGCTGATCTAGCTGATCTCGCGCCGCCGTCCGGACCCGCCATCGAGCTGCCGCCGCCCGTCGGCCCCGCGTTCGAACTCCCGCCGCCGGAGTAAGCCATGCCCCTGCTCGCTGGTTCCGTGCACGCCTTCCGGGTTCAGGAGGTCCTGAGCCTGGTGGGGCGCAAGCCCGGGCAGTGGCTGGTGCGTTTGCAGGGGGAACAGGCCGCCTTCGTGGCGCTGCGGGACGGTGCGGTGGTGAGCGCCAGCGCTGACGGTTCCCGGCAGTGCCTGGCGCGTCGGCTGGTGCTGGAAGGGGCGGTCGGAACCACGAGTCTGGCGGAGGCGCTGCGCAGCGCCCAGGACGGTGGTGTGGTCAAGGCGCTGGTGCAGGCCGACGCCATCGACCCCGATTACCTTCGGCCGCTGACCCGCCTGCACCTGGTGAGCGCTCTGGCGGGTTTGAGCCACTGGCGCAAGGGCACGTTCACCGCTGACGAGGCCGACGTCGTGCCCGACGACGTGGGCGTCGTTTTTCCCTTGGCCGAGATGGCCGCCGATGTGACTGCGCTGCTGAAACGCTGGCGTCCGGCCGCCGACCTGCTCGGCGGATCGAGCACGGTCATGGCGGCGCACCCGGGTGCCGTGCCGGCCCACCTTCGAGGGTTGCATTCGCTGATCGACGGCCGGCGTACCGTCGCCGAACTCATCGAGGCGAGCGGCCATGGCACGGTCGGCACGGTCGTGGATCTGGCGGATCTGGTGGATGCCGATTGTGCCATCCCCGTGATCGCCGGGTCCGGCGCCGTGGAACACCGGCTGGCCATGCTCTCGGCGATCGAGGACGCACCGGCGCCCACAAAGCGGCCGCAAGCACCGCATTTGGCGGTCATCCCCGGCGGCACTGCTGCCGAAGAAGTCAGTGAGGCCGCTCCGGAGACTCCTGGGCGCGATGACGACCAGGACCTCCTGACCGCCATCCTGCGAGGAGTGCGAGGCGTATGAAGCAACTGGGCGAGATCTTGATCGGCCAGGGCCTCATCACGTCCGATCAGTTGGAGAAGGCCCTGTTCGAACAGCGCAACATCGGGCATTCTCTGGGCCGGGTGCTGATAGATCTCGGCATGCTCACCGAGGCGCAGGTCGTGCAGGCTCTGGCCACCCAGATCGGCATGCGGTTCGTCGACCTGGCCGAAGCGACCTTGGACGGGGCCGCCCTGACCAAGGTCCCCGGCGCGGTGTGCCGGCGCCACAGTGCCATCCCGATCGCCTTCGAGAACGGCCGGCTGGTGGTTGCCATGAGCGACCCGGCCAACGTCTTCGCCATCGACGACATTCGTTCGGCCAGTGGCATGACGGTCATCCCGGTCGTGGCGACGCGCACCGACGTGCAGGCAGCGCTGGACCGGCACTACCGCGCGGACGGCGAACTCGACGAGCTCACGACCGCGATAGAGCCGGATTCCGACGAAGACGACTTGTCCAGCATCAAGGAGGTCGTCGAGGACGCCCCGATCGTCAAGTTCGTGAACCTGCTGATCACCCAGGGCATCCAGGACCGGGCTTCCGACATCCATCTCGAGCCGACTGAGCACGACGTTCGCGTGCGGTTCCGGATCGACGGCGTGCTGCACGAGGTGATGCGCTCGCCGAAGTCCATCCAGTCCGGGGTGATCAGCCGTTTGAAGATCATGGCCGACATGAACATTGCCGAACGCCGGGTGCCGCAGGACGGTCGGCTGAGCGTGAGTAGCAACGGCCAGAAGGTCGATCTGCGGGTGGCGACGTTGCCGACGGTGTGGGGCGAAAAGATCGTCATGCGGATCCTGGACAACTCCACTGCGATGCTGGACCTGGCCGACCTCGGGTTCCGGCAGGTGAACTACGACCGCTTCTCGGCGAGTTTCGGTAAGCCCTACGGCATGATCCTGGTCGTTGGGCCGACCGGTTCGGGAAAGTCCACGACGCTGTACGCGACGGTGAACATCCTCAACCGACCCGAGGTGAACATCATCACTGTCGAGGACCCGGTCGAATACCGTTTGGCAGGGGTGAACCAGATCCAGACCCACGCCAAGGCTGGTCTGACGTTCGCAGCGGCCTTGCGGTCGATCCTGCGGGCCGACCCCGACATCGTGCTGATCGGTGAGATCCGCGACCACGAGACCGCCCAGATCGCGGTGGAGTCCGCGCTCACCGGACACCTGGTGCTGTCCACCTTGCACACCAACGATGCGCCGAGTGCCGTGACCCGGTTGATCGAGATGGGCATTGAGCCGTTCCTGGTGGGCTCGTCTCTGGACTGCGTCCTGGCCCAACGTCTCGCGCGACGGTTGTGTCCTAAGTGCAAGCAGACCTACCAGCCGTCGCGTGAGGCTTTGCGAGCAGCTGGCCTGCCGATCGAGGACGGTCACGAGATCCCGAAGATCTACCGTCCGGTCGGCTGCTCGGTGTGTTCGCGGACCGGCTACAAAGGCCGGGTCGCCCTGCATGAGGTGCTGCCGATCACCGAGCGGATCGAGCGGCTGGCCGTGGAGCGGGCCCCCTCTGCGGCCATTGCGACCGCCGGGCGGGAGGAAGGCATGCAGACCCTCAAGCAGGACGGGCTGGCCAAGGTGCTGGCCGGGGTCACGAGCCTGGACGAAGTACTGCGCGTCGTGGTCTGAGGAGTTGCGCGCTGTTGCGAGCGATAGACGACCGTCCAGCGCTCTCACCTGGGTCGTTGTTCAATCTCATTGCGTGAAAGCGTCAGCGCCCCCGCTCGGGTGAGCGCTGGTTCAAGCACTTCCCACGAACTGCCGAAGTCGTCAACATGTCCGTGCAGACACCCGCAGCCGCTCGCCCCGGCACCGAGCAGGCCGTCCGGGCCAGCGATGTCAGCCTGGTTCGGTGCCTGGAGTTGATGCTTTCCGCGGGTGCCAGTGACCTGCACGTCACGGCCGGCGCGCCGCCTACCGTGCGGATCGCGGGCAGCCTGCGGCCGTTGCCGGGCGCGCCCGTTCTGGACAGCGCCTCCCTCAAACGCATCCTCTACGCGATCATCACCCAGCAGCAGCGGGAGATGTTCGAAGAGCGGCTGGAGCTCGACTTCTCGTACTCGCTGCCGGGCCGGGCCCGATTCCGCGTGAATATGTACCAGCAGCGGGAAGCTGTCGGCGCAGCGTTCCGCGTCATTCCGTTTGAGATCAAGAGCCTGGAATCGCTGGGCATCCCCCCAATCGTCTCGTCGTTCTCCGCGCTGCCGCGCGGGTTCGTGCTGGTGACCGGACCCACCGGCTCTGGCAAGAGCACGACGCTGGCGTCGCTGATCGACATCGCGAACTCCACCCGCCACGACCACATCATGACCGTGGAAGACCCGATCGAATTCCTGCATCGGCACCGCAACTGCCTGGTCAACCAGCGGGAGGTGGGCACCGACACCCGCTCCTTCGCCGAGGCGCTCAAGCACGTCCTGCGGCAGGACCCGGACATCATCCTGGTCGGGGAGATGCGTGACCTCGAGACCATCCAGGTCGCCCTGACTGCCGCGGAGACCGGCCACCTGGTGTTCGCGACCCTGCACACTCAGGACGCCGCCCAAACGGTCGACCGCATCATCGATGTCTTCCCGCCGCATCAGCAGCAGCAGATCCGCCAGCAGCTCGCCGGCACCCTGCAGGGTGTGGTCTGCCAGACGCTGTGCAAGACCGCGGACGGCAAAGGCCGGGTGGCTGCGGTCGAGGTCATGGTCGCCACCCCGGCCATCCGCAACCTGATTCGCGAGGGCAAGACCCACCAGATCTACTCATCCCTGCAGGCCGGCGCGCAGTACGGCATGCAGACCCTCGACCAGCACTTGGCGGAACTCGTCCGGTCGCGTCGCATCAGCTACGAGCAGGGCGCGGAGAAATGCCACCACGTTGAGGACTTCAACCGGATGACCGGGAGGATCGCGTGAGTCTGGAGACGTTCGACTATCAAGTCCGCGACCGGGGGGGCAAGGTCCTCAAGGGCCGGATTGACGCGCAGTCGCCAGCGGCCGTGGCCAGCAAGCTGAAAGGCATGGGCTACGCGCCCATCTCGATCGCCAAAGCCAACGCCGGGCTGAACAAGGAGTTGCACATCCCGGGCTTCGGTGGCCGGGTGAAACTCAAGGACATCGCCATCTCGGCACGGCAGTTCGCCACCATGATCAACTCCGGGCTTTCGCTGCTGCGAGCGCTGTCCATCCTTGCCGAGCAGACCGACAACGAGAAACTGGCCGAGGTCTACTCCGAGGTCCGCCTGGCAGTAGAGCAGGGTTCCTCGCTGTCCCAGGCCTTTGCCCAGCACGAGCGTGTGTTCCCGCCCATCATGATCAACATGGTCCGGGCCGGTGAGACCGGCGGTTTCCTGGATCAGGTGCTGCTGCAACTCGCGGAGAACTTCGAGGCGGAAGTCAAATTGCGCGCAAAGATCAAGTCCGCGATGACGTACCCGGTCGTGGTGTTCTCGTTCGCCATCCTGTCCATGACCGCGATGCTGGTCTTTATCGTCCCGGTCTTCGCCGACATGTTCGCCGGCCTAGGCGGTGAGTTGCCGCTGCCCACCCGGGTTCTGGTCGCACTCTCCAACCTGCTGAAGACTGCGCTGCCGTTCTTGCTGCTGCTGGCGGTGATCGGCTTCTTCGTGTGGCGCCGTTACAAGAACCATCCCAAGGTGCGCAACGTCGTGGATCCATTCAAGTTGAAGGCTCCGATCTTCGGCAAGCTCTTCCAGAAGGTGGCGATCTCCCGCTTCTCCCGCAACCTCGGCACCATGATTCACGCAGGTGTCCCCATCCTGCAGTCGCTGGACATCGTCTCGGACACCACCGGCAACGTGGTTCTTGCCCGCGCGATCGACGACGTGGAGAACTCCGTACGACGGGGGGAGTCGTTGGCCGGTCCCTTGGCCGAACACCCGGTCTTCCCGCCGATGGTTGTGCAGATGATGGCTGTCGGCGAGGACACCGGGTCCCTGGATGCCATGCTCCACAAGATCTCGGACTTCTACGACTCAGAGGTGGAGGCCACGACCGAGGCCCTCACATCGCTGATCGAACCGATCATGATCGCTGTGGTGGGTGCGATCGTTGGCGCAATGATCATTGCCCTCTACATGCCGATCTTCAAGGTGTTCGACCTGATCGAGTAAGGGGTGGGCATGGGTGACGATGCGCCTCCTATGGGTGGTGTTGCGACCGCCTCACGGCCAGCGTTGCTCGATGCGGGGCTGTGGCTGCGCCCGGCCACATGGCCGCATTGGGTCAGCGTTCTGGCACGGCATGGGTGGATCGCGCTCGCCCTGGCCTTCTCCGTGGCTACCGCGGGGCGGCTGTGGGACCTGACTGCCGGTGCCGGATCACGGATACAGGCGCTATATCGGTGGATTCCGGACATCGCTCAATTCAGCGGCCTCGGGGAGTCGGTACTGCGCGGCGATCTCGGGGGCGCCTACGCCGATCCGTTCAACCAAGCCGGCCCCGCACAGATCATCGGCGACGGCCTGGTCCTTCGCCTGCTGGCAGTGCTGCCTGGAGCGGCAGGTGTCGCTGTCCTCATGACTCTCGTGGCTTCGGTCCCATTGCTCGTAGGCGGTTCCGTGGCTGCGTCACTCATCCGTCGCCTTCCCGACAGCAGCACCCTCGTGCTTGCTGCCCCGTGGCTGACGGTCGCCGTTCTCGGTCTGATCGGCGCCGACGAGGAGTACCTGATGGCCGGGCACTGGTGGCAGATCCCGGTGCTCTTGCTGTGGGTGCTGGCGGGCGGTCTCAGTGCTGCCGGCCGGCCCGTGCTCGCCGGTGCGGCAATCGGACTGGCAACCGGGCTCGAGCCGTGGGGCATCGTCGGCGTCGTCGCCTTACTGCTGGCGCCGGACGTGCGGCGCGTGGCGGGCGCGATCAGCACAGGGCTGGCCGTGGCGGCGATGCTGTGGCTGCCCTTTGTGGCCACGGGATCGTTCCACATCGCCGGGTACCGCTGGACCGTGCGCGCAGACAGTGCCTGGAGCCTGATAGTGGGAGCGGGTTCTCCATTCCCCTGGTCATTGCGCCTGCTGCAGGCGGGTCTGGTGGGCGCTGTGGCCACGGCGGTGACGCTATTGTGGGCACGCCCACTGCTTCGCCGGCACGCGGCGATCAGGGCGACGGCATGCCTGCTGGTGCCCGTGATCATCGTGTTGCTGAGGGTCGCGACCGACATCTGGTTCGGCTCCTATTACCTGATCTCGCCGGTGGTGGTGCTGCTGCCAGCCGCAGTCATCTGGGCACTGCACCGCAACATTGCGGGCGCATGGCTCATGCTGGCCTCCTGGCTGGTACTCATGGGCGCTGCCGGCAGAGGACCATTCGCGCTTTCTGCTGCAGCGTGTGTGGCCAGTGTCGCCGGGCTGTTCTTTCTGCGAGATGTCCCCCTCGGCCAGGAGGAACCCTCGTGACCCGGGGACGGCTGGCTCTTGTCCAGCACGGCCTCGTTGTTGGCGTTCAAGGCTCCCGGTTCGCAAGGTGGGGGCTTGTCACCGCCGCTGTGATGGCCGTCCTCGGTCAGTGGTATCTGCACCTACAGTTCTGGTCCCAGATCCCAGCAACGGATGTGCGGGTGTATGCCCAGGGGGGACGGTGGGCGCTGGCTCATGCAGATGTCTACGCGGGAACGTTTGAGACGGCATTCACAGGGTTCCTCCCGTTCTCCTACCCGCCGTTCGCCGCGGTCTTGATGATCCCCGTGGGGATGCTGCCGGATGCATGGCTCATGCCGGTGTGGACCCTCGCTTCCCTCGTCAGCCTGGCGGCCATTCTTGCGCTCAGCTTCAATGCCGTATTGATCCGATCGCCTCGACGGTGGCTCCTGATCGTGATGGCGCTGATCGTGGTGATCCCGACGGAGCCCATCAGCGAACTGCTTCCCTTCGGGCAGATCGGCACCATCCTGACGCTGGCTTGCCTGCTGGACGTCATGGGGCGATCCGGGCGGCTACCACGAGGTGTCCTGGTGGGCCTAATGACGGCGGTGAAGCTGACGCCAGGGCTGTTCATCGTCCACTGGTTCACCACGAAGCAGTGGCGGCCAGCGCTCACCGCCTGTACGACCACAGCAGTTGCCTGGTGTGTCGGTGCGCTTTGGCTGCCCGAGTCGACCTGGACTTACCTCTGGACGCAGCGCCTCATCGTCAATCCGACAGCCCGCGCAGCGTCGCCCGCCCTGGAGTACAACCAGTCCCTCGGTGGCCTGCTCGCGCGCCTGCACGATGGGGATATTCCGGTGCGGGTGTACGTTCCCCTCGCACTCCTGCTGTGTGCGGCCGGCTTGTTTGCTGCTGCCGTCGTATGGCGGGCCAACGATCCGATCGGGACCGCTGCGGTTGTCGGGCTGACCAGTGTCATGGTGTCCCCGGTCTCGTGGAGTCACCACGCGGTGTGGATGCTCCCGGCCCTTGGGGCCGTGGTCGGCAACGGCCGTTCGCCGCGTCGCGTCGCGGTCGGAATTGGGCTACTGGCTTGCCTGTACTACCCGACCCGAGGCTGGCAGCCCATCGAGTCCACCTTCGCGTTCCAGGAGGTCTGGTTTGTGCTGTACGGCCTCACCCTGATCCTGTTGACCAGTATCTCGTGGCGTGCTGTCCATCGGACCGACCGGACGTCGCGGCCCGACTCCGCCGATCCCGTGCCACCTGCGCCGGGCCCGGCCGGCTTGGTGCCTGCCTGAGGGCCACGTGACTCGTCGATGCGCCCGCTTGCGCGTCCCTCCCGTCATCCAGGGATACTCGGTCACGTGACTTCGCAGACCGCAGACGAGCTGCTCGACGAGTTCGACGAGGTGCCGGAGACCGGCCGTCGGCACACTGGCGCCTACATCGAGATGCTGGTGTCCTCATTGCTGGGCCTGGTCGCATCGCTCGTGCTGTCCATCGACGCCATCAAGATCGCTGAGAATCCCGACGTCATCCTTTCCTGCGACATCAGTTCGAAGATCTCGTGCACGACCGTCGGTTCCACCTGGCAGGCCAACTTACTGGGATTTCCCAACGCTTTCCTCGGGCTGATCTCGGAGCCGATCGTGATCACGGTCGCCGTGGCTGCGCTCGGGGGAGTGCGCTTCCCTCGGTGGTTCATGCTGATCGCGCAGACGTTCTACTCGATCGGGTTCCTGTTCGCGTACTGGCTGTTCTACCAGGCCTACTTCGTGATCGGGGCACTCTGCCCGTGGTGCCTGCTCATCACCGTCACCACGACCCTCGTGTTCACTTCCTTGACTCGCGTCAATCTGGCCGACGGGCATCTGGGCGCACGCCTACAAAGGATCACGCGCAAGCCACTGGCCTACGGGTTGGATATCGCGGGCACCGTGATCTGGTTGGCACTTCTCGCGGCAATGGTCATCACAAAGTACCTGTAGCGACTACGGGTCTTCGAGTTCGCTTCTGTATTGGTGGCCGCGGGGGCTGGTCCAGGTCAGTGATCCGTCGGGGTTGCGGTGCACTTGCCAGGCGGTGTGGGTTTTGAGCCGGTGGTGATACCGGCACAAACAGTGGAGGTTGCAGGCGCAGGTCGGGCCGTGAGGGTGTTCGATGGTGTGGTCGAGGTCGCAGTGCATGGCGGCTCGTCGGCAGCCGCGGAAGCGGCAGTGCCGGTCGCGGGCTTTGACGTATTTGACCAGTGCCACGGTGGGGGCGTAGGACAGCGTCGGGGCGGGCACCTCGAGGTTGATGCGGGGTGCCCCGTCGCACAGCTGAGCGGCGTGCAGCGGGCTTAGGGGGCCGTGGCCGGCGAGTTCCGGGCCGCCCGGGGTGATGATCACCTGCACAGGGATCGGGTCGGCGGGTGCCAGGCCGGTCAGTCTCTGCACCAGTAGGTCGGCGCGGGCACCGTCCACGGAGCCTTCATGGTTGGCCACGCCGTGCTTGAGAGACAGTAGGCAGGCTTGGGCTTCTTCGGCGGTGAGGTAGGCGCCGAGGGTGGCCATGCCGTCGGATTCGGGTTGCACCCAGACCCGTCGCTGTTTCTTGGCTTTCTTGCGGCGTTTCTCGGCGGCGTCCGGGTTGAGTTTGGCGATGCGTCCGACCAGCCACGCTTTCAACTGGGCGCGGGTGTGGCTGGCGGCGTACCCGATCGCACGAGAAGCCAGTTCGCCCCGGTCGGCGGGTGGGAGTTCGCAGGTGCCGTGGGCGATCTCGACCGCTTTGGGCAGGTCGATCTCACCCAGCCGTAGCGCGTCGAGGACGTCGGGCAAGTCGTCGTGCAGTTCGTGGGCCAAATCGACCCTGCGGCTGGCGGTCCATGCCGTCCAGGTCAGCGCACAGGCCACCTCCGCCGGCACCGGGTCGACCAGTTGCCCGCACGGATCGAACCCGGCCGGCTCCTGCTCGGCCAGTTCGTGGATGGCTTCCAGTTGCCGGGCATCGGCCCACGCCTTGACCTTCTCAGCCGCCCGGACGAGCTCCAGCGGATCCCCGGCCGGGGATTCTAGGAGGGTCAGTGCGCGGCGAAGGTCCATATCCAAACCCTAGAACGGACGTACGACAAACACGCGCAAACGCGCACAAACAAAGGCAAACACTATGTAAGGCGCCGCTCACTAGGCTGGGGTGGTGCACCTGTATCTCGTCCGCCATGGCCAGAGTCACGTCAATCTTGCCGACCTCACCATTGAGCACCGCGACGACCCGCTGACAGATTTGGGTCAGGAGCAGGCACGACGCGCAGGCAAGTGGATCGCAAGCCACTTGCACATCACCGACTTCGTGGCCAGCACGGTCGCCCGGACACGGCAGACGGCGGAGATCATCGGCGAAGCAATCGGCATGAGGCCGCAGTATCACGACGGCCTGCGCGAGGTCGGCACTTGCCATGCCGACGGGACTCCGATTCCTGCCCTTGAGTTCGAGCCCTTCACCCCGGAGGTATGGGGCACGCTCGATCCCTACACGCCGACGACAGCAACCGGTGAGACCTGGCTGCAGTTCCGCTCCCGGGTCGGCGGGTTTCTGGAGACACTGGTGCCTACCGTGCGCCGCGGCCGAGCCGAGGAACCCGAGCCCGACGAGCGCCGGGTGCTGGCCGTCGCGCACGGTGGCGTGATCGAGGCGATCTTCGAGTACGTCTTCGAGAAGGGTCCGTGGAGTGTGGTCGCGATCGAGACCCATCACACTGGGATAACCCATCTCGAGCACCGGCCTGCCGCCCACCGTCCGGACTGGTGGTTGCACTACCACAACCTCACGCACCACCTGACCGACGAGATGCGCACCTGACCGGAGCAGTGTTGTCACCCGAAAGCGCGCCAGAGCTGATCTTCATTGGGCCGAACGGGTGACAGAAGCAGCACGGTTGCCAATGCCGTTCAGATTCCGTCCCTACGTTGTCGATTTCCTCAACGTCATTGCAATAAGGGCATAAGCCCAGTTCGAAGGAGATCGTTATGTTCACGCGGCTCGTCCAGGCAAGGAAAGAAGAAGAGGGCTTCACCCTCATCGAACTCCTCGTCGTGATCATCATCATCGGGATCCTGGCAGCCATCGCCATTCCCGTGTTCCTCAACCAGCGCAAGAAGGGCTGGGAATCTGCGGTCAAGGCGGACCTCCGCAACGCGGCCACGGCCGAAGAGACGGTTCTGACCGACTCCGGTTCGTACACCAACAAGATCGCTGATCTGCAGGCTGTCGGCTTCAAGTACTCTCCAGGCAGCAACTACGACGGCGGCACCACTGCGGTGATCACGGCCACCGCCAACGGATCGACGGACTACTGCCTCGAAGCCAAGGCCAACGGTGGAGCCGTGTGGAGCTACTCCAGCCCCGCCGGCCTCAAGACGGGCGCTTGCGTGGCGACCCCGTGATCTGACCCCTCACCCTGAAAGGCCCCGGGAAACCGGGGCCTTTCCGTATGCCATAACGATTAAGACACTGTCGCATTACGCCGATCCAATAGACGTGATCATTCGGCTGCTGCGCGCCCGACGGCGGGACCGCCGGCAGTCCGACGCGGGGTTCACCATCATCGAGCTCATGGCCGCACTCACGATCCTCGGCCTGGTCTCCTCCGCATTTGCCTACGGACTGCAACTGTCGCTGGCAGTGACCCAGACCGACCGGTCCCGCGTGCAGGCCGCGAACCTTGCCGCCCGCGAGATCGAGACCGTGCGCAATCAGTTCGGCTCCTCCAAGAGCGCGCCCTTGACGGTGGCCGCCACCAGTCAGGTCACGAACGGCACACCGTTGCCCGGGCAGACGGCCGGCCAGCCACTGAACCTCGACGGCACCAAGTACACCGTGGTGCGGACTGTGGAATGGCTGCCTGCAGGGTCGGGAGCAAGTCCGTGCGACGGTGGTTCGGCCGTTACCTACCCATCGCTGGCAGTCAACGTCAAAGTGAGCTGGAAGCAGCACGCGGTGACTCGCGACGTGGAGTCGAACACCATCCTGACGCCGCCGAAGGGCACCCTGGCCGCCATCAAGGGGTTCGTGGCGGCCAAGGTGCAGGGCGCTGCTGGAACGGGTGTCGACAGTGTTCCGGTCGACATCACCGGGCCGGGGGGAAGCCAGACCCGGGTCACGGGCGCCGACGGCTGCGCGGTATTCGCCATGGATACGACGGGCAACTACACGGTCACCCTCGACGAGCCGGGGTATGTGAGTTTTGACGGACAGCAATCGGTATCCAAACCGGCCACGGTCAGCCAGGGCACGATCCAGGTTGTGCCGTTCAGTTACGACCGGGCGGCGACCATCCAGTTCAACTACGAGGTCACTGACGACCCCGGTCCCAGTTTCACCGCACCCACGCCTGTTCAGCCCATCGTCTTGTTCAACCCGGGTCTGCCCAACATGGGTCGCAAGGAACTGCCCGGCGGGACGTCCTCGGTGACCGGGCTGTGGCCGTTCACCGATGGCTACTCGGTCTGGGCGGGCAAGTGCACGCTCAACGACCCAGCCGCCACGGGTGGTTCCCGGCCCAAGGCCGTGATTGCGAGTCCGGGAGGAACAGTCACGGCGAAGGTGCCACTCAAACCGCTCCAGGCAACGTTCCTCGACAGCGAGGGCGACCCCAGGGCTGACGTGAGTGTCACGGCTGTCATCGCGGACGCGACCGGGTGCTCGCCGGCGCAGATCTACCAGCTGGGAAAGACGGATGCGAATGGCGTGGTTCGCACCGCTTTGCCGTACGGGCAGTGGACACTCAAGGCCGGCACCGACGTGCTGACCGCGGGTCTGAGCACCTCGGCCGCGGGCATCGTCTACGTCCCTGAGGGGACCGAACCGTGAGCATTCTGCGCAGAATTCGCGGTGACCACGGCGTCACCCTCATCGAGATGCTCGTCGTGGTGAGCATCCTCGGCACGGTTCTGGCCATCGTCTCGCAAGGTCTGATCACGGCACAGCGGACGATGGCGCAGAATGCCCATCGCCTGGACGGCCTGAGCCAGACCAATGTCGCGGTCGAGGCAATGACCCGGATCCTGCGCACCGCGATCCTGCCGTCGCAGATTCAGGCCACATGCTCAGGATGCGATGTCGCCGCGTTCATCGAGGGCACTGACACGATGGTGCGCTTCTACGCCAACGTCGACAACGACGGCATTCTGCCCGCCTCCGGCAACACCGACCGCGGACCCAGGCGCGTCACGTATACCCTGACCAACGGCCAACTCGTGGAAACCGTGCAGAAGCCCAACGTCCACAGCGTCAGCGACTTCAACTACCAGTACTGCACACCCGGTCCCTCCTGCCCTGTCCGCACCCGCGTGCTGGCCCGCAACGTTCAAGCAGGCGCCCTGTTCACCTACTACGACCGCTCGGGCGCCCTGATCACGCCACCCTTGCAGTCCGACGTGTCCAAGTTGAAGGCAGTGGACAGCATCGATCTGGTGCTTCGCGTGCGGCCCAGCACCACGGCGGGCAGCGCCACGGTCACGGCCCGCGTGACCCTGCCCAACGCGGATTCCCTGATCCAGCCGACACCCACGGCGATTCCCTGAGGAGGTGACCACAGATGCGAATGCGAACAGACGAGCGTGGAGTCGCCATGATCATGGTGCTCGGGATGATCTCAATTCTCACTGTGGTGGTCGCAGCCGCGCTGAGTTACGCAGCCAACGTGGCGCCACGGACCAGCCGCGACGAGCACTGGCAAGCGGCTCTAGCGGCAGCCCAGGCGGGCGTGGACGATTACCTCGCCAAACTGAATCGCAACGATGCCTACGCCCAGACTGTCGACTGTTCGAACGTCGCATTGAAGGGGCCCAAGGCCGAGACCAACTCCTGCGGGTGGAACTCGAGTACCGCTGCGGGATGGGTCGATGTGCAAGGGGGTAACCCGCAAGCGGGGAAGTTCCACTACGACGTCAACACCGCCAACTTCTGGAAGGACGGCTCGGTCTGGGTCGAGTCGACCGGCAAGGTGAAGGGCGTCTCGCGCACGATCCAGGTGCGAGTGGCGCGCGGCGGCTCGACCGACTTCCTGTACTACACCGACTTCGAGGACGCCGACCCCCAGAACCTCGTGGCCTACCCGCCAGGCGGCAGCAAGTCCCAAGCGGCCGGTGGGGCGAAGTACGACGAGTGCGGCAAGAGCGGCGCGACCCTGGCGAAGTACTGGTGGCAGACCAGTGCGCGCTCGAGTTCCGGTACGTGTCAGGAGATCCAGTTCGGCAGCAATGACGTCCTCGATGGCGACGTGCACTTCAACGACAGCCCGCTGATGGTGGCGTCCGGCGGTTCTCGGCCGCGGTTCCTCAAGGGCTACGAAGTTGCCGACTCGAGGTGTACGGAGGCGGCCGGAACTCCCGACTCCAGTGGCGTGGGTAAGGCGGCCGGTGACGCCAAATGCTGGCGTACGACCGGCACGTCAGCCCGCCCCTATGTCGGAACCGCCGGGGCCCGGCCGGCGCTACCGCTGTACTTGCCGGACAACTCCGACAAGTTCTCGACCTTCCCCGGCTGCAACTACTACGGCGACACCCGGATCCGCTTCAATAGCGACGGCACGATGACGGTCTGGAACACGACCAGTGCGGGCAAGTCTCTGAAGGGTCCCGACTCACCAGCGGGCCTTGACTGCGGGAACGCTGCCCAGTTCGTGCCGGCGACCGGACAGAAATACCCCGCCGGCAAACAGACCGTACCGGTGCCCACCGACTTGGTGATCTACGTGCAGGCCGCGACCGGTGGCTCCGCGCGGTGTGTCCCTGGGCAGATCGTCAACGGCACGACGTCGGGCAGCACGAGCAACGACGTGATCCCCACAGGCAGCAGCGGCCTGGTCAGCGACATCAGTTACTACAACCCGGACACGGCAACATACACGACGACGAAGAAGTGGAAGCGTGTCAGCAACGCGTGGCAGCTGGACTCGAGTATGAGCCCGAACCCGGCAACGTCAGCCGAGACCGCGGTGAATGATGTGCACCCGAGCACGTTCGACTGCGGCCTGGGCAATGTCTACATCGAGGGTGTGGTCAAGGGCCGCGTCACCATCGCAGCCCAGAACAACGTCATCGTCACCAACGACCTGTCCATCAGCAGCAGCACCAAGGGCAGCACCGCGGTCGGTCCGGACATGGTGGGCCTGGTCGCGTCGAACAGCGTGGTGATCTACCACCCGGTGTTACGCAGTTCCTCGGAAAGCACGCCCTCGACTCCCACAACGACCGTGAAGTCCCCGACCAGCCTCCGGACCAAGTGCACCGACATCGCCTCGACGCCCAGCGGCGGCAGCCCCGCCAACAACAACACCATCACGTGCACCTGGACGACCACTCGGACGTACGGAAGTAGTTACAGCGACATCACCTTCCCAGGGGTGACCAGCAGTTCCGGGACCCGTTGGGTGTACGCCTCGATCCAGACCCTGGCCCATAGTTTCTGGGTCCAGAACTACGAAAAGGGCACCGACCTCGGCAAGCTGTCTGTCCGAGGATCGATCGCCCAGAAGTGGCGTGGTGCGGTCGGGACGTCCGGGGGCACCGGGTTCGACAAGGACTACTCCTATGACTCCCGGCTGCAGTTCGCCTCGCCGCCCTACTTCCCGCAGTGGACGAATGCTGCTTGGGGGGCGAAGGTCACCGGTGAGTTGCAGGCGCGGTACTGAGTCGCGGATTTCGGTCATCCAGGGACCATTGCGTGGCAGCTCGATGACCAGAACTCCCCGGCATCCACAGCATCCTCCGCTGACCGTTCTCAGCTGGCTAGGCTGACGCCCGTGGTGGCGCTGCTGTCGGGCTTGTTCGGCCTGCTGATCGGGTCGTTCCTCAATGTCGTCATCTGGCGGCTGCCGCGGGGTGAATCGCTGGCGCAGCCACCGTCGCACTGCCCATCGTGCGGCCACCCGATCCGTGCCTACGACAACATCCCAGTCGTTTCGTGGCTGCTGCTTCGTGGGAAGTGCCGGGACTGTGCCGCACCCATCTCCGTGCGGTACCCGTTGGTGGAACTGGGCACCGGCCTGGCATTCGCCGCCACGGGGGCGTTTGTCGGATGGTCAGTGCTGCTGCCGTTCGCGCTGTGGTTCACCGCTGCCTGCATCGCCTTGGCCCTCATCGATCTGGATCACAAACGGCTGCCCAACGTCCTGACGCTGTCGACCTATGCCGTGGTCGTAGCCGGCTTCGCCGTCACGGCCGCAGTGCAGGGGGAGTGGCTTCGCTTCGGACAGGCGCTGCTCGGGGGCCTGGCCTTGGCGGCCGCCTATGCCCTGTTGGCGACGCTGGTCCCAGCCGGAATGGGCTGGGGGGACGTCAAACTGGCGCTGTCGCTGGGCACGGTGCTGGGCTGGTACGGCTGGTCCTACGTGGTCGTGGGTGGCTTCGGGGCATTCGTACTGGGCGCGATCGTGGGTGTGGCGGCCATGGTGGCCGGCAAAGCGGGACGCAAGAGCGCGCTGCCGTTCGGGCCGTTCATGATTGCCGCCACGGTGCTGGCGCTGGCGGTCGCGCAACCCATCGCGGACTGGTACGGCCAGCTGCTGTAGCTGACGCGGTTCAACGAGTTTGCTCCGGTAGGGGGTTGGGGCCTCAAGCCCGAGAACGACCTTGTCGATGCCAACGACATAGCAGCATTAGGAGGCTGTCGTGGGCAGGACGTCCGTAGGGCTAGAGGTAGGGACCTCGGCCGTGCGGGTCGCGGCGATCAGTCGCGGCCGCGCCGGCGGCACCCTTGAGCACCTCGCCGCGATTGCTCTACCCCCAGGGGCCATGTCCGACGGCGAGCTCGTCGATGGCGCTGTCGTCACCGCCGCCGTCAAGGAGGCCGTGCGGCAGGCCAAACCAGGCAACAAGCGCGTTCGGCTCGGCTTGGTCAGCCAGCGCACTGTGGCCCGCGAGGTGGAGCTGCCGTGGGTGCCGAAGAAGGAGTTCCGCTCAGCGCTGCCATTGCTGGCGGCTGACATGCTGCCGATGCCCGCCGAGGAATGCGTTCTGGACTTCATGCCCTATGAGCAGAGGGGTGACAGCCAAGGCCTCAAGACGATTCTCGGCCTGCTCGTGGCTGCGCCGGAGGCCGGTGTGCTGGAACTGGTGGACGCGGTCGAAGCCGGCGGCCTGCAGGTCGTCGACGTGACGCTCACCCCGCTGGCCACGTTGGCCGCGGTCGGTGACTCGCTGGCACCTGGACCGGAAGCCGTGATTGACGTCGGGCATGCGATGACCAGTGTCAGCATCCACGAGGGCGGCCAGCCCCGATTCGTCCGAATCCTCAGCCGCGGCGGCCGCGACATCACCTCCGGCCTGGCCGAGCATCTCCAGATCAGCGAGGCCGATGCGGAAACCTGGAAGTGCGGCCTGTGGCAGATGTGGGAGCAGATGTCGCCGGCCGATCGTGCACTCACCGAGACGGCTCTGCGGGCGGCAGTCGCCGAACTCGTCACGGACATCCGCACCTCCGTGGACTTCTACACGACTGGCGACGGACACCGCACCGTTCGCGCCTACGTCGTGGGCGGAGGGGCAAGCACTCTGGGCCTTCCACAGATTCTTTCCGGCGTTCTGCGGGTTCCCGTGACCAGCGTGACAGGCCAGTTCCTGAACCCCGCGAAGGCTCTGAGCGTGCGGGGTCGCGAACTGGCCTCGAGCACCTCGGCCACCTCGGCGGTCGGATTGGCACTGGGGGCGGCAGCATGAGCGCGCAGGCCGCCGAGCATGTCGACCAGGGTCCCGTTCCTGAGGAGCCCGGTCTGGACGTGCTGTTCATGGAGAGCACTTTCCCCACCCCGTCGCTGATCCCGCCGATCGTGCGCCGGCGCCGGGCAGTCGCCACCGCCCGTCGCCGCACAGGGTTGGCGCTGTTGATCGTGCTGATGGTGCTGGGTGTCTTCTACGGGCTGGCGCAGATGCAGTTGAGCACCGCTCAGAACAACCTGGCCGTGGCACAGGCGGAACTGCGGGATGCCGAGCAGGCGCGCGCGCAGTACAAAGACGTTCCCGCGGTCTACTCCGCTGTTCGGGCCGCCCGCTCGGAGTTGGCGTTGGCCATGGGTAACGAAGTGCAGGTCGCGCGGCTGGTGACCGATCTCAGTGCGATCGTCCCGCCGCACGTCTCGCTGCAGAGCATGTCGCTGGTGACCGGGGAATCCGAGGACACCCAGGTGTCATCCACCTCTGTCTCCCAGGAGGACCTACCCATTGCGACCGTCACGTTCGCGGGCGAGGCCGTCAGCTTCAATGACGTGTCCGCCTGGATCGCCGCCCTGCGCGCGCAGCCCGACTACCAGAACGTCATCCTGACCGAGGTGTCGCGGGACACCACGACCGGCACCTACACGTTCACGTCCTCGGCCGAACTGACCGACCAGACGCTGTCCGGGCGGTTCGTGGAGGAGACGACATGAAGACCAACCCCCGCACCTGGCAGATCGGTGGCCTGATCATCGTGCTGTTGGCCGCCTATGCGGGCTGGGCGCTGATGCTGCGGCCGGTCTTCGGCAACGTTGCCCAGGCCGAGGCCGACACCGTCACCACGCAGGAGCAAACTGATCGGGTCCGGGCGCAGACAGCGCAGCTCGCCGAGCAGCAGAAGGATCTGCAGGATCAGATCGATGCCCTTATGCGGCTGCGCGCCAAGATCCCCAAGGACGTGAACGTGCCTGTACTGATGCGCACGATTCAGGCCGAGGCGCGGGCCGAGGGTGTCGAACTCGACTCCCTGCAGCCGGGCCAGATCACGCTGTTCTCCGTGCCGGAGCCGACACCGGCGGCCACTGACTCCGCCAGTCCGACCGCGGACGCGACCCAGGCTCCAGAACCCACGCCCAGCGATCTCGGCCAGGGGATCGCACCCAAAAACGCCGGCCTGGCCTTCGTCCCGCTGTCGCTGAGCGGCCAGGGTGACTATGCGTCGATCAGGCGCCTGATCAGCCGACTGGAACACCAGCAGCGGGCATTCCTGGTCACGACCCTGGACGTCACCCGTTCGGATGACACCTCGAAGCAGCCGCTGCTGTTCACGATGAGCGCCCGGGTCTTCGTGCTGAACAGCAAAGACGTGCAACTACCGGCCAGTGTGGGAGGTGGCTGACATGGGGAGCTTCGTGCAGGAGAACAAGCGGGCGGTCGTCATGCTCACCGTGGCTGTGGGAGCTGCCCTGCTCGTCTTCCTCTACATGCTGTTCAGCGGTGGTTCCAGCGAACCCGAAGCCGCTCCCGTGCCGCAGGCGACCCCCAGTGCTGCCGCGACGCCGGAAGCGGAGATCGATCAGACACAGGCCGAGGGCAATTTCGAACCGTCCTCTGGCGGCAGCCAGATCAACCCGTTCGAACCGCTGGCCCAGCCTTCGCAGTCGGCCGACAGCACCACGGACAGCGCGTCGAAGGCCGACAGGAGCACCTCCAGTAGCGGATCGTCTGACACCAACCCTTCGGGAACCACCGGCGGATCGTCGTCCAAGGGCACCTTCGCGGACCCCGGTAACAGTGGTTCCAACGGCAAGTCCAACGGCAAGTCCAACGGCAAGTCCAACGGCAAGTCCGACCGTGGCAAGAAGGCCACGCCCAAGCCCGTCGCACCGCAGCCCGTGGACGATGCAGATGCGGTCCCGGAGGGTAGCGCCCAGGTCAAGGTGGTCTCGGTCGCGGCCGACTCGCTGGAAGCCCGCGTGAACGGGCAGAAGGAGACGCTGTACCTGTCCGTCCCGGACGCTGCCGGAGTGACTTACGTGAGCCCACTCGGCAGTGGCTGCGCCTGGCTGGCCCTGGCCAGTAAGCAGGTCCGAGTCACGGTGTGCGAGGGGGAAACGGCCGACTTGTGAGCCGGGCGTGCCACGATTGGCACATGCTCAGGTGGATCACGGCCGGGGAGTCCCACGGCCCGGTGTTGACCGCAGTCCTGGAGGGAATGCCCGCCGGGGTCGCTGTCACCACAGCCGATGTCGGCGCCGCGCTTGCACGCAGGCGCCTGGGGTATGGCCGCGGAGCGAGGCAGAAGTTCGAGGCCGACGTTGTGTCGCTGGTCGGCGGGATCCGGCACGGCCAGACCCAGGGTGGCCCCATCGCAGTGCAGATCGGCAACTCCGAGTGGCCGAAGTGGGAACAGGTGATGTCGCCGGACCCGGTCGACGCTGCGGTTCTCGCCAAGCTGGCGCGCAACGCACCGTTGACCCGTCCCCGGCCCGGTCATGCGGACCTGGTGGGGATGCAGAAGTACGCCTTTGATGACGCCCGGCCAGTACTGGAGCGCGCCAGTGCCCGGGAGACCGCCGCCCGCGTGGCCCTGGGTGCGATCGCCAAGGCACTGCTGGAACAGG